>Ga0131853_10003550_pt1 | contig 27935 bp, 18 predicted proteins | sample TergutLab28metaG_FD_92764 | JGI IMG/M metagenome (GOLD analysis project Ga0131853, IMG submission 92764) | Labiotermes labralis P1 segment gut microbial communities from Petit-Saut dam, French Guiana - Lab288 P1 (version 2) (version 2) | ecosystem: Host-associated > Arthropoda: Insects >...
AGATATCGACACGAAGGCGATGATTTTTTGCTCCGTATTGTGACAGGTGACGAAAGCTGGTTTCACCATTTCGAGCCTGAAACGAAACGGCAGAGTATGGAATGGCGCCATTTGCATTCTCCACCAAAGAAGAAGGCAAAGACAGTGCCATCAGCTGCGAAGGTGATGGGCACAGTCTTCTGGGATGCAGAGGGGTTGATTTTGGCCGAATTCCTGGAACCTGGGCAAACCATCACTGCAGCTTGTTATGTCCAGACACTGCACAAGCTCCGTCGTGCATTGCGCGATAAACGTCCGGGACGTTTATCGCGCGTTTATTGGTTTGTCAATAATAAAGCATGTTATTTTACAAAAAATTGTTGCTCATGACTTTCGGTACGACCGTCGTAGATACGTCACTGAAACTACCTGGCTGTGTGTCTTAACCCTTCGAAGTCTTATTTGAGAGAGAGAGAGAGAAGGAAACGGGGGAAGGGGTACAGTGAGAGACACTGCACTTATTATCATAAGGTGCTGGAGGGCGGGGGGTTGTCACAAACGTTTGCTGCTCTGAGGTTTCCCAGCAATGCCCGCTCGTCCTTCTAGTAAAGGTGGGCTGGTGGCAGGGTAAAGCTTTGGGAAATGAAGAATGTTAGGGGATAGGAAGTGGACTGTTGCCTTATTTTCACATAAATTATACACAGAATCCAGTTTCTACCTTACAAACAATACTCTACAACCATTAGGTAGACAAGTGCAAAGATGGTGTTTACGGAACACTCAGCATTTACTGCGAGAATCACAAGCAACGCGTACGAGTATGTGCTCTGCGCAAACAAAAGAAATCTTCAGTTTTATTTCAGGTGGTATGCTTGTACTTTCGGCTGGGCTTTAAAACGTCAATATTACAAGACAGTTGTGGGATATGTGTCATCCTTATTCACAGCTCCTGTAAGCACGGTAATGAACCTGAAGAGTACTTTAAATGACTACGAGGTCAGTTGAGTAGCTGAGGGGCTATTGGCTTCTACAGAACGACTCTGTTCATTTTTAATTAGTTACATTTTTTTTTCCTGTGGCGCTTAGGCCCCATTCCGGGTCACGGCTTCCCCTTTCGGGGCTTCGCGACCACACTTATTGGACACACTACATTCGGTAGAACTCCTCTGGGCGAATGATCAGCCCATTGCAGAGACCTCCACCTGACAACACACAACACTCACAAGAGACAAACATCCATGCCCCCCATAGGAATTTGAACCCACAACGCCAGCAAGCTGGCGGCCGCAGACCCACCCTTAGACCGCACGGTCACTGGGACCGGCAGTTACATTCTTACAATTACGAAAGTCTGCGATGGGGTGTGTGCGGTCTAGCCAGCTTCCTGTTCTGTACGTACAGTACATGGAACTCAATTACCGAAGACACGGCAGCCGAAGGGCCATGTAACAATCTCCTCACACTTCGAATTCTAAATTCATGTACGGAGTACACAACAATTTAGTTCTTACCTCACAGAGAACGAAGTTCTGCTCCTTTTATTCAAACAAAGTAAGCGAATTGTTAAGTGAGACATCCTTGTTGGGTATTACTTAATGAAAATAGAAAAGTAAGCAAAATAATCTGTGCTTGGCGCGCGAGTCGTAAGGGACCCATCAGTAACATCTGTGGCAAAATTCAGAATGCTTAGTTTTACAGCAAGTGCTATACACCACCAAATTCTAAAAGGTTAAAATAACAATTTTTAAATCGTAATCATTCCTGTTAATAATAATAATAAGGAGAAAACAAATAACATCTTTTTAATAGACATAGCCGTCCCAAATACACATAATCTCGCCAAAACAATAACCGTCAAACAAAACAAGTACGAAGAACTGGCGAATGAAATATGTCGTATGTGGAAGCAAAAGGCAGCACAAGTGATCCCGATAGTAATATCACCTACGGGAGTAATTCCAAGGTCACTATCACAAGGTCTAGCAAGACTTAACCTGCACCCGAATACATAAATACAACTGCAAAAATCTGTAATTCTTGGCACATGTTCAACTGTAAGAAACTTTTTAAACTACAAGTAAGACCACCGAGCCTAATCCTGTTGATTACTACATCCCAGGATAGGTGAATATTTCCCAGCCAAAGCTGAGAAGTAAAAACTTCGATAATAATAATTATAATAATAAAATTTTAGTTTTTTTAAACAGGACATCCCCGTTGTTTTCATGTATACGTATATATAGAAAAGAAGTAGGATTGACTGTACTCTTACTTCTTTCCCTTATATACGCAATTTTCGATTCGAACGAAACAGAATTTCCTAACAGCCAAGACATGGAAACTGATGACATGCATGCCAGATGTTGGGCTATTATGTAACACATATCGACAGCAGGCTCTTTCGTAATAACGGATCTGTTCATAACGGCCTTGTACGTGCACTTGTTTGACTTATTTACACTTAAGTGTTTAAAAAGTTCAAGTATTTTCCATATTTGAGAATTGTATCTTTTCTTAGAAGTATTTAAGAGCAAAATATTGGCACAATTTTTAATGGGAATATTTTAAATCTTAAATTTTTTATTTGTAAATTGGTTGCATACGATTCCACAGAACGTACTTCATACATTCATTACAACAGCACAATTCAACAACGAAATAAGTTTCGTGGCTATTTTATAATAAAACGTTCATGTAACGGCTTAAGTCACCTCGTTAAATGTAATTAAAATGGGTGTATCATGTTTATGGTTCTTGAACTTTGGCGTATTTCGCATGAAGATTCGAGACCAAGCATATATTATTTTACCATGTAAGTTGTTAATATCCGAGAACAAAGGTCGGCTACTACTGACCCGTGTTTACAATCAGACTTACTGGACTTGAAAATGAAATTAGCAGGTCATGAACGATTCATAACAGAAGGGCATACTGTATTTATTTGAAAAACACAGTCTAGACATTATAAACGCACTGAAGTCTAAAATGAAGGGAGGAAGAAGGAGCAGAATAAGAGGCAGATGAAGGAGAAGAGGAAGAAGAAGAAATAGAAGAAGGAAAAAAGTGAAATATTACAGAAACAAAAATTTCACGGCTTTGACTTGATGCATGCATTTCCCACTCGTCCTTCGGGTAGACCGATTGCAGTCAAGTTAGAGGATTTGAAAGTGAAGGAAGTAAAATAATGGGAATTTGGTCGCTCTGAGCATGCAGAAGAGGCAAGAAGATGGGCGGTACTTGTATTTAGACTGTACGATGTGTCCGCTCAACATTCTGAGAAACACAGACAAGTAAGGAATAGTGGAAGAATAGATGAAAGGGAAAGTCGTGGGAGAAGTGAGACAGACAGACAGACACTTTTATTTTCGCGGAGAAACAGCACTTTTTTTTGTCAGAAGTTTCTCAGGCTCCGACCACTTGTTCTTTTGACATGATTATGATGAAAATGAAGGCGGTCAGATTATGACAATTAGTACCTTGAGATAGTTAGTACCTTAACACAATTAGTACCTTGAGATACATGCCCTTGAAGTTTGATTTACTGTTTAATGCTAAACTATCATATTTCAAGATAAAATAGTAACTGCTAAACACCGTGTTTTAAAATTCACTCCATACATCACAGTGAACAGGGTATCTACGAGTAACTACTGAATATTCGTGAATGCTGTTACTTCAGTTCATTTGCCCAATTATTTAGTCTTGCCCAGGAAACACGAGTCATGTCCAGGGAATACGCCTACTCTCTTGACTTAAATTATGTAAACCAGTTTTATACTCGTGGCAAGAATGTACGTGGCTGAGAAGCCAAGAGTTCGATAGTCTTATAATGACCATGTTATGTAACTGAACGAATCAGTTTGTTCATGTCATACCAAGTTTGCTTTTCGCAAATAAATAATATATTATTACTCACACACAATTCGGCTGTCATTTACTCTCATTTAATGTATATAATTTAACACTGCAAATGGATAATTCCTGTAACAAACTACAATCACGTCTATTCTTATCAGCTTATTTAAATTTTTAATCAATTCGCCAAAGATTAATTTACGATCAAATTATGCCCAATCAGTAAGTACTGTATAGGAAATACCACCTGTTATTCTGAGTATCATATGAAACAAGAAATATTTATGGGAAGAGTATGTAGTGGTACGTATAGTAATCTTCGGGCTGTATGGTATAATAACATTTTTACACTAAATTTGTATTTAAACACATATAATTTGACATTTTATGAATTTTTCATTTAATATTTGCTTACAATTTTCATTTATTTCGACGCATAACGAACGGAGTAAGCTATTATCTAGCATTTGAATGTACTGCATTATTTCTACTCTGTAGATCCTTACTTCGAAACTTAACTAAGGAACCAGCTATGCTAAGGACTCATCATTTTTTCTCGTTATTTCAAGGCGAGAACCAAGTCGTTGCTTTGAGACTCGCCCTAGTCTTAATGCATATGTTTCTTATTTTAAACTTTACAGTTGTAAGAAAAGTTTCTTCAACAGCCGATACTGACTCAGCCGGCCAAAAATTTCCATGATGTGAGAGAGCTCGAGCATCTTATCCAGCTTCACGAAAACCAGTAATTAGAAAGCTTCAACAGCCAGTTTAATTCGAATAAGATTTTAAATCCAACATTGCCTCTGATTCATTTTAATAGTATATTCAAATATTAGCACGCTAGCATAACTATCTCCCATACTGTTGGCGCGTTAATTTGTGAGCTGTTACGTCTACAAATAGGCGACATCCAATAACACGAGATTTTCTAAAGTTAAACAATACAGGGTCCGTTGCATTAAACAGTCATTACTGAAAAGTTTGACGATGAACGAGTAAGAAGAAATTCCATATCTTTTATGGAAACCAGAGTTTCAGTATTGTGTTTGTAAGTTTCTGCTGGACCCTATTTTAAGTCAGCTAATCCAGTATATATTATTAGACATTTTCCGTAGGATACATTTTAGTATTTTTCAGTCTATGCTTATGTAATCCCAGGACCGAATCCAAACGGGAGGGGCTGCCGGGCTGCAGCCCCCCCCCCCCCCCAAGATTCGAAATTTTAAAAATACGTAGTTTGTAGACACGAAGACGTCAAACGTTTTACGTGATTTGCCCTTCAGTCAAAATCAGCCACTGAAATCGGCTGAATACTAGTATATTACAATTTTGAAAAAACAAAAATACTTAGGATATCTTAGATCAATTTAAAAAAACAAGAAGACTATAATTTGTCATTTAAATTAGATGAGTGAGTCTGGAACAGGGTACTTATATCTCGCATTTGTATGTATGTAAATGCAGTTGCAAACAGTGTTGTGTTACAGTTGTACTTACTACATGATTGTATAACATAAATTTTAATATCACACATAAATTACATACACCCTCTGGATCAACCTTTCCGCCCAAATTAAAAATTCTGGTTGCAAACCTGCTTCATACAAGCGGTTTCTTCTCTTCAGATTTTCCTACTAAAATTTTTGTGTGCATCATTTCCAATCCTTTCCATGCCTGCTACATGTCCCGCCATCATATGGCTATTGATATGTATTGTTCATTTCCAGATGATAACTCTGCCTATACTTCAGTCGTTCGGTTTGCTGTACAAAGGTAGATTTGACGACCTCGAGATAACAGGCACGGATGTTTCTGTCATTATCAATGTTAACTCGGCCTTTGGAATGATTCTCGGTAAGTAATATATGGCTACTGAATCCGCTTCAGCGCGTCTGCTTTGACATCGTGGACCGACTGGTTCAAATACCTATAACAACTTATTTTCATGTCTAATTGTTTCCAATTAAATTTATCGGGAAGTGGCGTACCTCAATTAGAAAATCACGTCTCACCATCGTAGAATACAACTGTCAAGTTACTAATATAAATGGTGATTCAGGAGGGAAGGTCAGTGTTTTGAGAGTCGATACTATCGGCCATCAGGAGAAAAAAGTTCACATGACCATGTGTCTAATTAGGAATTATTACAGAGGTAAGTATGCGTCTATTGAATCTATGAACAAAAAGGGTTGTGAATAGTAATAAAGAAGCAGAAATTACTCTATATTTTATTTAAATTTAGTGTAATGTTTAGGTCAAACATTTGTTGCACAGAAACGACAAATTTGCTAAAACGTTTTGGTAAAACATTTGTTGTACAGAAACGACAAATTTGATAAAATATTTAGGTAAAACATTTGTTGCACAGAAACGACAAATATGATAAAATATTTAGGTAAAATATATGTTGCACAGAAACGACAAATTTGATAAAATGTTTAGGTAAAACATTTGTTGCACAGAAACGACAAATTTGATAAAATGTTTAGGTAAAACATTTGTTGCACAGAAACGACAAATTTGCTAAAATGTTTAGGTAAAACATTTGTTGTACAGAAACGACAAATTTGATAAAGTTCACAATAAATGTTCGAAAATCCCACTGTCAACTACCATGCATTTTGCAACCCGTGTGCGAAGCTCGCCTGTTCGTCTGAGTTTCTGTACGCCGGTAACAGCATGCGAAGTGCGAGCCAGCAATTTGTCGTGTATACCCACCCACCTTTCTTTTATAGACTTCGTTCTTCATCCAAACCCACACACAAAAAACTAGGGAGAAAGAAGAATGATACACACCTGATCCAAAAGCTCCATCTCGGTAACCATTCAGGCTAGACACATGTTCATACGAACTTTTCTTTCTCACAATGAACTCCCACAATAGTGACATTTCCTCCTGGATCACCCTGTACACATTTATTGTATTATGCCATTGCCATGAATTTTAAAACAAGCATGCTCAGAGCTACCATATTCAAAGCGGAAAAGTCTGATTCTTTTTAAATTAGGAGGAATTTCACTGTGTATGGAATTGGTTGGACAGTCTGAAGGATATAGACACCTTGAAAGACGCAAGAGTAAATTGAATTATGAAATTAAAATATCCTAAGGTGGGGTTGTGGACCTGATTCGTCTGACTCAGAACACCAATCAACGGCAGACTTCTGCGAATACGAACACAAAACTTCAGGTTTCACACGGTGGAAGGAATTTCTTGTGTATCTGAAGACACATTAGCTTGAGATGTAGGAATCTGCAACATGCGTCATTACATTAGTTTACTGGATGCTAGTCTGATTTATTTTGTTTTCTACAACGTTTGTTCATTTCAGTTTTTATATTACTATCTTTTTTTTTATTTTCACAGGCCTTTTCAATGGAGCTCTCCTCAGAAGTTTTGGTTACCGGAAGATTACTATAGTTGGAGCTCTTATAAATACCAGTGGAGTCATTCTCACAAGTTACGCTAAATCTTTTGTTTTTTTCCTTGTTGCATATGGCATTATCTCATGTAAGTACATAGTAAATGAATAGGAAATTTCCTGAGTGTGTGGAACATTTGTTTGGAATTAATACGATATTCTATTTCTTTCCCTCAAATTCTTCATGCATTTAGGCCTTATACAAAGGACGTAGCCACATTGCACAATACTTAAATTACTTATCAATAACTGGACTAATGAAATCTTGTAGCATATTTCCACTATAAAACATTTATTCATGAAAATTGCTTAGAAAACTAAAATAACAAATTCCAAGAGAACCTCTCGCGGCCCGGTATAATTGATGCCAGGGCCCGGTACCAGGCCGCGGCCCGGCGGTTGAGAAACACTGCTCTATACCATGCGTGACATATTCGTCTGAAACAAGAATATTACTCTGCCCTCCCGTTTAAATAAAAGTTTGGACTGCGACATGTAGACGCAGTTACCAAATTGAACTCACATTAGGGCTGTAGGGCCCATGATGATGATTTTCTTGAAAAACACCAGCGGATGGTGGAACCAAGGTCTTAAAGGAAATAGGGGGTTGGGGGAATCGCTACTGCTGCTAAAACTCGCCAACGCCTTAGATGACCTTACATATAAAAAACTGAGCCGGAAAACCTGAAGGGAAAAGACCACTTGGTAGACCCAAGCGCAGATGCGAGGATAATATTGAAAGGAACATGAAAATCTGCATTGGATTTAAACGGTCAATATGGCATTTCCCCAGCAAATGTGGATCTCTTGGTGTGGAAGTTAAATATTTTTTGTTGCGCCACCATAAAGCAGCAGCTACGAAACCAAGAATTTCTGTTGGCACATTTGGATGCAAGTAAAAAGACTGGCGGGCCTATTTCACATTCCACACTCCCAAAATCGTGGCTGATGAGCGTTCGCTGTATTACGCACTTTAATAACTACGTGCCTCTCATATGACGGGTTGCAATAATATTCACGCGCTGCTCCACTTACTCTCTCATTGATCCTTTCTTTACTCTTACAGTATATCGACCGTTAATATTATCTGTCGGAATGCAGTTAACTTATGCTGTGTTGTACTATATCCTCGATACTCAACTGTTCCTTCAGCCTGGGCTCACACTTCACACCAAACATAGCCTGTCTCAAATCTAGTGACCATTTCTTCGGCCTCACAGAGGATCCAGTCTCTGTAAATGTCTTTCGTAACCATGCCTACAAGGTAGAAATAGCAAACCATTAACAATGGTATCCGTGGTGTGACTCACTCATACAATTTGGGGAAAAATAAGGTAGGAAATTGTCTTTGCTAAATTCAAGTTATTACGTCGAAATTATTTTGGAGGGACTTAATAAAACCACGAAATGCGATATGCCCTGCCAAGATTCGAACCGAAGATCTCCGGGATACAAGCCAGAAGCATGAAAGCTTCAACCACCTTTCTCGGTGACTGCTATATTCACTACTGTCAGTGCATCTTTATATAACCTTATAGTCCAGTATTACAAGGTTTCAACGGAGATTAGTCATATTTTATCTTCAGTCGCAAAATGTAGGCCTTCTTGTGAGTAAGAAGCAGGCAGGAAGATCCATATAACAAGCAGAACCACAACTCAAAATTCATATTTCTCCCAGGTTTACACTTAATCCCCAGAATATATTCAGTAGCAAAACTTAGTTGTACTTTGAATATCACTAGTGGCAAGATCTTACAAAACTTAACTAGAAAATGAAGAAATCTCATTTATAACTTCGGTTTCTTCAAGAAAAGTCTTCCATTACTTCGTTCATTTCCACTGCAGCCTTGGAAACATATTCTGACGTCACGTTTACACAGAGAATGGACTGGCAAATTTCCAAAAGTCAGGTTGGCAGAATACGCAGTGCCACTACCTATGAAAATAATTATTCTAGGCAGAAATCTAGATTTCAGTATTGACAGAACAGTAAGTATATTCCAGTGCCGTTTAATCCTGTCATCTTCTGATTATATTCATAAATATTAGCAAATCTTCAACACTGCCCTGATCAGAATGAATGGGAATTCCACGTATAAATATTCTGCGACACATTCGAAGGTCCTATTACTGGCAGCCATACCGTGACATCAGTTCACAGACATTACTGGACTAACATATTGATAATCAGTCGTAACAATGCAGAATTCTTTCTAGTCACCGGATACAAATTTTGTTCATTGAAATCACGCTATCATTCAGTGTCGGTTATCACTCCAACCTGACGTTGCGACACAGTATGACTCATGTGTGAGACCAACTAGATGCAACAAATTATGGTTTATTAATAATCCATTAGCTCAACATGTTTCAGGCATCATTATGCCCATCTTGAGCTAATGGATTATTAATAAACCATAATTTGTTGCATCTAGTTGGTCTCACACGTCATTTCATATTAAGGATGCACGGTCACACGAACATCAAACAGTATAACTGATTTATAACAACTGGAACACCCTGTATAAAACCCCTGTCTACTTTGGTACAGGAACCCTCCATACCATTTTACACTTAGTTCTGTTTTGGGGAATTAATTTGCTGCACACTATAAATATTTGTATTTATAGAATAAAAACTGTGTAGCCGTTAGTTACAAACTAAACGATTTGGGTTCAATTCCCGACAGGTACTGTAAATTTTGTCTTTGCTAATATATCCAGACAATTTCTTGGGTCCATCCATCTACCTTATCCAGTGGACTGCGCCTCCAGAGATAAATCGGTCACAATGACAACTCACTCAACTATCTTCATCGAGTGCTTAGTTTACGATTTCGTGGTCCTTAATTTACAACAAGGAAAACCTATTTGGGAACTCTGTTAAAAAGAAATCGTGACATTAAAGAAAGGTGGAAAGTTAGAAATATAAATAGCTGATTCGATACAAGAATGTCTCACAACCGAAAAGGACAATAATGTGGCAAGAAACTGCCCTGTACAGCTACCATTATGTTAAAGATTTAGCGGACAGGAAGACGGTCAATTTGGTGATGGGGAGACCAAGCCGATTTGGGATAAAAAGGAACAGACTTTGACATCCTAGCGCTACCAGTTCCTGACATATTGATAACGATAAAAGATTTTGTCTGCAGCAGTGCCTTATAAAATTATTAATAGTTTTAACAATCCCCGGAAAATAAGTCGAGAAAAATAAATGTGAATTATATTTTTCGTGACTTCCTGTTTATAGAGGTCACATACAGCTGAGTAATAACTTTAAAATACCAACATTTAGCAGCTCTCGGAATGCAGAAATATCGTGACTATATGACTACATTTTTGTGTTTGTTTCTCTCGATACATTCCCCGGTTATTTTTCGGTTTCTTAACGCCGATGCTCGGGGCCGATACCAGGTCAGTCCATGTGGGATTTTTGGGGAGCAAAGTGGCTCTAGTGCCAGTTTTTCTACAAGAAGTACTGCTTTACCCTGTCGGTATCATTCCACCAATGTTACACGTTGATACTGCACTCATCTACCACAAAAACCGAAGTTCTATAATCGTAACAGTTTAGAGTTTCGCTAAATAAAATACCCCTCTCTCCTTTCTATTTCACTTCCCATGACATGATTTCGCCAGTAACGCAGGCTTATCATAAATATTACATTTTAACCCTGCTGCCTTAGGACCTTGAAGTAAATAAGGTTATTTAATTAATAAGTACTGAGACAATGTCAACTGAGAAAATAAGATGAAATTACAAACGTATTTTTAGAGCTCAAACAGTCATTGATTGTTATCAAATCGTATATAGGCTTATCAATGTTGGAAGCCTAGTTCTATCCCTGAAGGAAAAACATTTTTCTTATAGGCCTAACATCTTTCAGAATTTGTGTGAGGTCGTATATAGCTGGCTGTTTGTTCCCAGCAGGCATGGTTCCTACTTGTTTGTTTTTACTAAGAAATGTGTACACACGTCCTTACGTGTAATGGCACCTTATCACGACAGCGTCTGTCATTGCAAAATCTCTTTAAGCCATGTTCTATCAGTTTCTTGAGAAAGCAAGCAAAAGAGAATATGACACAATTTTTAAATGATAATTATAAGGGTAATTATGATGACGACAATAATTTAAAAATTACTGAAATTATGTGTAACAATAATATCCCGAATTACATCAAACTACTGCACAAGTTAAATAGCACCGACATAATGGAGCAGCTGATAATAGTATAAATACGGTATCAGGAAGAAATTGGTGTGGTGCCGAAAAACGTGCTTGACCCTGAAGATATAGGCACTATGATCCGTCGAAACGTCTGGAACTACTCTCCAAACGACAAAGAGTCACATCCCAGAAGACTTGCACATTCAGCAACACCGCTGCGAGAACCTCAAATATCGCAGCTTGGATATGAGTGTTAAATTTCTACATCTCAAATAAGGCAACTCCAACAAACACCAAAGAACAGGGCACATTGGTCGCAAACTTTGTAATTATAAGTGAACTAGTGCAGCAACGTCAAATACAACAGCAGCATCAGCAACAGAAAAACTAAAACAACAACAACACTTATATAAAGAAGAATAATTAACGAGCTGATTCAATAAGGCTAATGGCAAATTATAAAGCCAGCACGAGAGAAAATGGGAAAATGAAATTTGCAAAAAGTCCCAGTTAATCAAGGGAGGTTGAACCGCATGACCCAATAATATAACTCAGATGAAGACGTACAAGTAATTTGCTACAAATATCAACGGGTTCTTAAACAAAAGTAGCAACATCAGAAACAACACATGTAGTGGGAAATTCCTTAATGAAACACAAACATACAAGTAAAAACGTCCTGTACGTTGCTGTATAAAGCATTACAATAAACACAGCATGTAGAATAATGAAGCATCCGGCTAGGTTTAAACAATTCTGCGAAAGGATGGGACCAAATTATTGACAAATTTACCGTTCTCATATTTTACTTTCAGTGTATTTAATGAAGACGTGAAGCTCGGGACATAAGGCAGTTATCCAAAGAATAGGACGGTGCGTGTGAATGAGCCACAATAACTCGTACTAGGCCAAAGAATAGGATAGGGCAAGCTTCATAAGTATCAAATATTCGGATATTTTTTAGGGTTCTGTAGAGAAAAAAAAAAACAGCTGCACACATTTATGTGTGCAGCTGTTGTTACACAGTATCCTAATTTCTTCCAGAAAGATAATTACATGGAAATGGGAATCAGAAGGATTTTTTTATTATGCACGTACAACATTAACTTTCGCCGATTAAATTAAATATGTAAATAACACAAGCAAGACAAATTGTTATAATACTGAGGCCCATTTGTATGTAAGTAAACTTCAGTTACGAACATTATGCGATTCCATGTCCTCCCCAAATTAGGTGCACACGTGTTCCTAATTTGGGGAGATGAAGCTTTTACGGAAATGAATTTTACACCCATTTTTCTTTTCATAATGTATGATGTTTATGTAGTAACTGTCTTCATTAAACGTATAAAGTTATGCTTGTGTTTTGAAAAGTTTTACATTTTCCTAAGTTCAATAGCAGTTTAAAAAACCTCCCCATATTAGGCGACTTTCCCGCATACTGTATGTGTATGTGTGACACTCCCGGGTTAATTTACTCCAATCAGCTAAATGTTTCTGATTTATAACACGAAACAGCAACTTCTTGTAACACATATACTCGCCGACGCAGAGATGAAGAAGAAACATTATCTACGGGTCATAACACTATCTTTGCGTCTTCAAATTAATCTGCCTAAGCTATAAGTGGCCCATGACCATGAAGTGAGCAATTAGATATATCGGAATCAACAAATGCACGTTAAGTGTAGGAAAGCACATAATACACACCGTATTCCACGCAAGTGTTTCTGCCACTCGTGGCCATCTACAGGGAGGTGGATTACGATACATCGAAATGTTTCAGAGGTTTCGGAACCCATGCACAGATGATCTGCTGTACCGGTAACATAAACACACCCTTGCATGTGCTAACGTACTCTTCCCGTGTGGGTTTGGGCGTGTAGCTTCCTTTCTGCTCAGCAAGCCTGAAGTTTTTGGTCACAGGGTAATTTAGTGGGAGGTCTACTGAAAGGCCCACGATCGACTACGACTGGCTGACACACTAACATACGCAATTCAGGGTTCTTTCTTTAATTTTATTTGTTATATTGCAATGTATTTTACAAAACTGAAGTATGATTTTTAACATATTCTAATAATCAAGTGGAAAATATAAAAGTTTATATGCGTGACCACGGCACTTGGAGTAAACACGTAACTGTACATCTACCTATTTGTACAACGACACTTATAATTGAAATAATGCCGAAGCTATATAATTTTGAACGGAGCGCCAAATTTGCATGCGTGCGACTCCAATGGTCTAAACAGTGTCCCTCGCTTGATTCTTCTGCACTGTCCAAACTAAATACCCCTCTATGTACCGAAATAATCCTATTGGTGGAAATTCAAATTTAGAAAACCCCATATGCCGAATATAAGTTTTTGGAAAATCAAATCTCATTGGCTGGCTAATTCAAGTCCGTAGACCCCAAACTTACGTTAAACGAACATTTAGGGGTGTTGCCCACTGGCACTCATACTGAATGAATTATGTCCTCAAAAATGACAAAGTTTCGGATTTCACTCAGAAAAACCGAGCTGTAAAACTCCTACCAACTTGACAGTTGACGGATGTTCTGCCCAGGCTCAAGCTTTTGAATGCCTTAAAGGCCCTCACACTTCCTGCTGTGTTCCCGAGTTCGGTCATTTACAGCCGAAGGAATTTATCTCCATGAGCCCGTTCAGGGTTTGCACCCGAATCGCCGGTCCCTATCAGGACTCGAACCTGAAATGCCGGTAACACTTGGATGGTGATTTACTACATATGTACTAATCGTCACGCATTTGAATCAATCACAAATGCTTTTATCTGTATTTTAATCTATAATATGTATTTTAAAACATGCACTATTTTTTAAACAATGTTTTATATCTGTGCATTCGATATATCTATCCTTTGCAATGCACCTACCTGAAGACAGCCACAAGAATGACCGAAGCATAAAGGAGGTATACAGTGTGTATAGTATAAATATTTTCATACATTTTTGTAAGTTATTTGGTTTTGATATCATATCTTATCTCCACAACTTTCGACTCCTTGTCATATCGTTAATTGTTCGAAGACCGGAATTTATCTGCAGCAGAGGGGAGCCGCACTTAAGAGGCAAATTACGCAAAAGCAAGTGTCTTTACTTATCAAGTGACACTTAAGGTATCAACACTGTTCACTGCCTTGCAGACAGCAGCTAGCGCTCTGTGATAGCGATACAAGGAAATACTGCTTGATGGGAAATCCATTAATCCAGAAGGTTCTCGAAATACGAGCATATATATTCTTAAATTCATTCAAAACACATGAATACACTTTCTGGGAAAACGCACCATTCTAATGTTAGCTCAGGTGGTACCACTGTGTTTTAGTGGGTGACAATATTTCGTTACGTAAATAACACTTTTTAATGGATTCTCCTCATTATGCCATATATGTATTGTTAAATACCTTTTCTGTGTTGTTAAGGTTCTGCTTTTGTTTTTACAATCCCGGCGAGTTCACAGTCCGAACATTCGCTATTCAAAGAACACGCTGAGAGCAAACCACATTTTTAACAATGATGTCATCTGCGCTTTTTACTGCGTTGTCCAGCTACTGCGTGATCAGATAGAACGTGTAACTGTTCCAGCCGCAGGATTAAAGTACGTCAGGGGTGAAACATGTAAAAAGTGATCCTCAGTCTCTGGGTCAAAACCAAATCCCTGGTCGCAACAGTTTTGTGAAGGTTTGTGAACACCCAAAATAATCCTCAATGAACTTCTAATTACGCTATAATTATGTGGCGATTTACTGGTTGTTGAATGGACGTTAATACTATTTGTACTATTTGCATCGTAAGAGCAATGTAATTCACGATTCAGGATCGTAGACAAAACAGTCTGACAACAATTCACGTAACAACTTGAAAAATTACACATGACAATTCTATTTCAGCTGTCGGATTCAATCTGCTGATGTCCGCTTTAAACTTGGCCATCAACACGTATTTCCGAGAGAGGCGTAGCAAAGCTACGGGGTTTGCCATGACGGCCATGGGTCTGGGTCCAGTGTTCATGCCCCTCGTCATCAGTAAGCTCATGGACATTTACGGAGTTACCGGCACTGCGCTTATACTAGGAGGCCTGTCGTTACATTCGCTCGTGGCAGCTCTGTTGCTACAGCCAGTGAAATGGCACATGAAAAAGAAGGAAGTCCTTCTGGAGGCTACCGAAACTGTGGATGAAGTAGGTGGAGAACCTGATGACGAAAGAGGTGAGGACACTGCGCTAAGTTACCACTTTCTGCATTGTACTAAGTTGGTGTGCTAAATAAAAAGGTAAAGTGCATCCTTGTACAGGCACTGAGGCTCTGTACAGGCCGTACGGCCCACAGGGGGAGTAGAGGTATAGCTCTACTCTTTCTTGACCATGGGATTCGAAGGGGTGAGAGGTCAGCTCTTTAACCCCGGAAAAGACCCGGTACCCATTATACAGGAGGCAGGGTAGGCCCCAGGGCCGGTCTGGACGGGTGCAGAAAACCTCGCCCCCACCGGGATTCGATCCCCGGACCGCCCAGCCCTTAGCGAGTCGCTATACCTACTACGCTACCCGACCGGAGGTGTGCTAATTAATGTCAAGAAAAAGACGACTGTCTGTGACAACAATGTCTTGTGGGTTGCACTACCGACAATAACACAAACACATACTCAAACACACACACACACACACACACATTTAATAACACATAAAATGTTTCCAAAATCACCACGTTCTATATAAGGGTGTACTAGATGGCAGTGAAACCCTACTCGTCTTGTTACGTAGATGTGTCGCTGCCAAATTTAACCCACTCAGTTGAATCAAGATGCCAGATTTCCAAAAGCATCATGTTCTTGCTAAAAGTTTACTTACGTAAATTTTGGATTTCAAAAGGCCTTTGAATCTTTGCCGAAAACGTTTTTTTCATACGTGTGGAAAAGGGTCTCTTTCAGTGCCCCAGCTTACGTACTTTGTACCTAGTACATCGAAAAATGGGAAAACATTTGCAAACAAACATCCCTGTAACGAAGAGGTTTTAAGAAGTGCTTTCAAATGAGTTGCAGACTCTAAATGTTACCTACAGTAGACCCTTCGAAGGAAGTTCTTGCTTTTGGAACACGCTGTAATGTTTTAGAAAATTTTGTTAATACTGTATTCATATATTCATCCAGTTCATCTAAAAGAAAACTTCTACGTTACAAATCAACGCATTAAACATGGTTTAGTAGTTGACGTTACAGTTCTACGTAAAGCCTTGGTAACCTAATAGCAAGGAACTAAGCATTTCTAAATGTTTTCGTGTCTTTCTACAAAATTTATACATCCGCATTAGAGATTACCCTTACAATTTGGATTAAAATAATTGCAAAAGTGATTTGGATTTCAAAATTTTGTACGTACTCATCTCTTCCAGGACAGGCATGTAGCATGCAAGGGACAGATGAGAAATGTATAAAAAATTTTAATCGAAAGAGTGAATTTAAGAGAGAATTTCTCAAGAAGAACCCTTCTTCCATTAAGTTAGTTAAGGGCGAAAAGAGACGCTCCTGTGTGTAAGAAATTACAAATTCTAATGGATTTCCATTATACAGAGAAACGGAAATCTCTTTGCTGGGACGAGTCGGTAAGGCGACGTCGCACTCTGACATCAGGATCTTCTGTAGAACAAGACATCGACATACATTCGGTGTATGGTATCGAGACACCGTTGATGGAACACCGTAACATTGCTGCAGCCAATGGCAAGTCACACAGCTCTCCATACTTATATTTCTTATTAGTCTTTGCCCATTATTACAACAGCAGTGTGGGATACTGGGACTAAATTTTTCCAGAGGTTATATGTATCTGTACTTTAGTTAATGAAGAAGTCAGTATCGCAGTCCCACTTGCAAAACTTAGACGTAGATGGGAGGGTAATATTAAAATTAATCTTCATGGAATAGGATGTGGGTGTGGACTGGATTTATCTGCCTCAGGATATGGACAAGTGGCAGACTCTTGTGAAATCGGTATTAAACCTCTAGGTTCTACAGAATGCTTCCAAACCCTTAACTAGCCGAGAGACTGTTAGCTCTTCAAGAAGGACTCTGCTCCGTGGAATTAGACTATATAAACCAAGTATGTGCCCCAAAAAGTGGATTTGGAAAATATGTGTCAAAATATTATTTAATTCTACACACTATGCAGGGAATATTTCCAAAATGGGGAAAATTTTCATTACAAAAATTGTTATTTTGATAGTTACTGTGGAGAAATTGAGCTTTAAACTTTAGCTTATACAGCATACAAATGAATAATTACAAAGAATGAGTTGTGAACGGCGATCTGTTTATTATTTTCCGTCATTCAAGCTTTCCTTCCTGTGGTGATGGAAAAATTCATTACTCACCCAAAGAACAGAAGAACAGACTTGGTGATGACCAAGAATAATCTAAATGCATTCACCCATTTGGCATAAACTTAGCACGTATGCTTCCAGATATACACAAACATTTTAGTAACATGATAATGCAGAAATGTATATGTTGCCTCCATCATTAGTTATGTATAACATCCACTTATTCTGACAGCGAAACGAAGATATTCCACATCATCTTTCAAGCGCGGCACTTCGCAAATGGAGGATACTGCTAACCGACGGAGAGCTTCTGAAATCGACATGTGGAGATCAGAAGCGTCTCTAAACGCAGCGAAGCTCGGCAGCACCGTCAAGACCGATGACAAAACATACCTACCGCTGGGCAAAGTCGACGAAGATGAAGATTGGCGAAAGAACAACTCCAAGAAGGAAGAAATTACGGCCTCAGATTTACCTCTGTCAAACGTTAAATCAAATGGAGTAAGGTCAGTACCTTTCAGCTTTAATTTCGTTTAAAGCTGACTCCAGATGAAGAGTAGAATGTACTTTAGCTCCGCCTCACGTTAACTCCAGCTGTTAGTAGCTGTCAAGTTTAGCTCCATTTAATGCTCGTTGCATAGGTGTAAGGTGAGAAAGTCTGTACCTAAGCTCTGCCTGACTTTAAATCTAAAGATGTAAGGTTAGCAGCTCTCAATTTTAGCTCTTACTAACTACATCCAATGAAAAAGAGTCAGTAGGTTTCCACTGACAAATGTGGAAATTCAATTGCTCAAGGAATCTAATGCGGAATATTTTGTAGGAGAAGAGTTCTGTGGTCTGGCAGTATTTTTGCGGAAGTTAACTGTTGAGGTATCTTTGTCTGTTGTACTTTTTAAAGTGGGGACCGCGGTAGCACAATGGTTAAAGTGCTGTGCTACAAACCGGAAGATCGCTGGTTCGATCCCAGATGGTGTCATTGGAATTTTTCATTGACATAAAATCCTTCCGATCGCACTATGGCCCTGGGGTCGACTCAGCCTCTAACAGAAATGAGTACCAGGACCATTTCCTGGGGGTAAAGGCGGCCAGTGCGTAAGGCTGACAATCTTACCACCATCCTGTGCCGTTGTCATGAAATCTGGGAACCTTAACTTCCTGCAACCATCTGGGACACTCTAGGCCTGTAACGGGACTGCTTTCTTATTAATTTATTTGTAACTTATATAGCAATACCCTCAGTGTCCTTTCTAGGTGACATATTGTCAATGGCAGATGAATGAATATAGAGAAAAGTTTGCTCCCAAGCCACTTTTTTCACCACCAATCCCATTTGGATTGCAATGGATGTGACCGAATTCAGAATTAGATATTCTGAAGAAGGAAAATGACAAAGTAAAAGAACAAGTAAAAAAGAAACCAGAGACAGTGAGAGTATTGGTACTTGGCCAAAAAAAAAGAGAAGTTTTACCTTAGAAATTGCATTCTGGCAAATGAGCAGATCTGTAGCTGGCCTTATACTGCCAGACAGCTAACACATAGTGCCTACATCCCATGACTAGCCTACAGTGTTTATAATGTGTCTTCAGCCACCACGACTCCTGAAGTTCATATTAAAAAGATCCATTTTTGGTTCCTAATAGCATAGGAAATAAAATATGTCGAACAGTCGGGGCTGGAATTATGTTTTATTGGCTGATTAAATTATCAGAAATGGGAAATATTTAGAGAATTTGAAACTGTTCGGAAAAATGTACTACCAAAATTTCGGAAACGACTAGACCCTGTTGTGTAAATAATACGGATTTAAACAATGTCGATATAAAAGAAAGTATATCATATCAATACAAAACAGTAAAGGAATTTTTGGTTTAGAGTGCTGCGCATCATACGCCAGTTGTCGTTACATGTTGATAACCATAGTATGCTTGTTCTTTGAAGTTATCTGTTTAAAAATCAAGATCGCAAGGCATCTTCTAATTTCCCTTTGCCAGAGCCTAACAACTCCTGTTGTTTTCCCGCAATATATTTAGGTATTTATGTGGGCCGGGTAGCTCAGTCGGTATAGAGACTGACTACGGGCTGGACGGTCCGGGATCGAATCGACAGTCTGCGTTGAGTAGTGGAACTGTGCTGTTGTGTGAAGTAGACCCATCAGTGAGCTACGAGTCAGCAGATAATGTTGGGTTTGGTTACTAACGATGTATAGTGGTGCAACCAGGGAGGAGAAGGACGCAAGGATGAATGATAGGCATAATACTATAGTATGTTGTTTTGATCCTCGGGAGTCCACGTATAAAAGCATTTCATATACACCAAAGGATCCACGAGAATTTATGCCTGGCTGAGGAAAATGTACGTATGATCCAAATCGACGGGCCAAGGAGACGCATCTACATCAAATTCGCAAATAGTACACGTATGCAAGCTGTGCTACACGACACGAAGGGGCAACAGGAATTCAGACACGACAACGGCGAACTGTCACAGGCAAATATAGAACTTGCGGGGATGGGAATGTCGGAAAGTTAGAATGGCTAATCTACCGCTGGAAGTGCCCGACCGTACGATTACGGAGAGCCTGACCAACTACGGCGAGGTGAAAAACATAAACGAAGACCTATGGGCACGGGCCTGCCGATACCCAGTATCTAACGGGATACGGATAGTGGACATGAAAATTAAGCATCACTTACCATCCCATATGACCATAGCGGGTAACAGGGTCCTCGTTTCATATGAGGGGCAGCCCTCAACATATTATGGCCGCAATGAAACGGGACACCGATACCAGGACTGTCCACGCAGGAAACGCGTAGTACCCCCCGATACCGTTCCGTCAACTTCAACGTGGGAGGTCATAGTTTCACAAAACACCAAGGACACACATTCCGACATGTCGCAACAGGTAACAACGAAGATGCACGATACCCGGTCAGAGGGGTTTCATATAACTGTAAACAAGCCTTCCGTTTGAAAGGTATGCACGCAGCCAAAGGGGAAGCACGAAACACCCGACATACAGGGAACGGCCCCAACCTCAGAGAAACATAAATATGACGGGAATGACAAGCAGTGTACCGAGGCCACGCTAATGGACACATCAGAAACATCCGGGGGCAACGAATTCGCGAACAAAAGAAGTCCTTTGAAGGGGGAAACCAACCCACCCACAGGTGCCCGACAAGCAAAGGGATGACACTATGGATGTGGAGGAACGTGAACCCAACAAGCAAAGGCAAGAAAATCGATAAGATGGGGCTGAAACTAAGTCCCCCAACTGACGAACATCAATTAGTGACCCTGTCTTAGAGTCCGAAACGTAACAAAAACTGCGAACAGGGAGAGTATTCTCGTCATGCCGCGAGATGACAAGCAGTAGAACACGGCACGATATACCACAGAGACCTAATTCCCTTAAAAAGGCCACCCCAACACCTAGATGATATATATACAAAGTAGCTACGCTTAATATCAATGGGATCTCGTCGGCGATATGTATCAGGATGTTGGCAGAATTTACACATAAAGAAGACAAAGATATAGCACTGCTCAAAGAAGTAACAACCCCCAATTTACGCGCAATACGCCGATACACAGCGCACATCAACCAGGGAACAGAGGGAAGGAAGACACTTACCCTAACAAAGGAAGGGCTGACTATTTCCAACATCAAACACCTCCCCTCCTGTCAGGGAATAGCCGCCGTCCTCAATGGGACGTGGATAATAAACATATATGCTCCATCGGGTGCCGAAAACAAAACTGAGAGAAAGATTCTACAACTATGACTTAGCACATCTACTACCGACCACAAAGACTGACTTACTCCTTGCAGGTGATTTAAAATGCATACTTGACACCACCGACAGCATAGGTCACAAAAAAACTTCAGCACGGCATTCGAAAGCCTTGTGAGTGTATTTCATCTCCAAGATGTGTGGGATGCATCGAGATCGCGACACGGCTACAAGCATTAAGCCCCGAGGACGGCGTAAAGACTGGATAGAATATACGTCACGAACCACCTACCGTCACCAAAGAAGGGATAGAAGCAGTGGCTACAGCCTTTACGGACAACCTCACAAAGGTCCTGCGCCTGGCAATTGACATACCGATATCCTCTAGAGGAAGAGGTTATTGGAGGATGAATGTATCCTACCTTCATCAGAAGACCTTTCAGGACGAATTGCAGACGCGATGGGTGCGGTGGAAACAGCACAGGAGATTCTACCCCCATAGCGTTATGTGGTAGGGACGTTACGTTAAGAGGATGGTGCGTCAACTATTCACAAGTGAAGGAACCTAACCGCCGGCAGGACCGCCAAACGTTGGAGAACTTCTATTACGAGCCAATATATACCGCCTTACAGGACGCTAACAACAGATACGACTTAAGTAACGCTAAAGAAAATGAAGGCCCCACCAACGACTCTTCCTGGACACAGAGGACCCGAGCAAGAATCCCCCCATAGACACAGAATTCCGGCGCAACTGGAATACCTGCGCCAGAGATGGACACCGCCTATACTGCACCTCAGAGACCGAAGGAATTAGTAAGTAAGTACAGGCGGCGTATATATGACCCATTGGCATGCGTATCGAAAGACCATGGCCGGATACAGATGGGGTTGTTGTGTAGAAAAATCCGTGGGAAACCCCAGCTCCAGTGTCAACAAAAGCATCATGGCACCGGATTATCCACGACATAGTCCCCAAACAGGAACGACTACACAAAATCCGCATAGTGCCTACAAATCTACGCCGTTCATGCGCCGGGGACACACTTCGACATCGCATCACGGAATGTGGAGACGATCGACGTCAATGGGAACGGAAGAGACAGCGCGTGGAAGTTATGCTAAGGACGGAACCAAAGTGGGTCCCGGAGAAATGGCTCAAACTCTGGCCCCCGTGGCGCCACCTTGCTGTGTGGTGGGTGCTGGCACAGTTTGTGGTGTTTAGATCACAACAGGCCGGAAATTTAACGTCCCAGGATTATCTCGATTTCCTCCGGCGATCCAAGTGGATGTTATACTAGAAACGGAACCTGTCAACACTAGTGAGCAACTATCTTTGCACCCTTGACATGAAACAGGATAGACATCAACACATGCATGATACGGAGGGGCAAAGGCTACGTGACGAGGTGGAGCCACGTCACAAGTAGCCTCGGATGTCGACGGATTGGGCTACAAGTTTGACACAGAGAAACATGAATAAGTTGTACCACAAATTATATACAAATATCCTGAACAATAAAGGCTAAAATTTAAAAAACAAATCCCAGTGGGGGGCGAGATTTTCCGTCCGTCCAGACCGGCCCTGAGGCCCACCCAGCCTCCTGTAAAATGGGTACCGGGCCGAAGCGTGTTGCTACAGCTCACCCCTTCTAGTGACGCGGTCATGAAAAAGTAGAGCCATACCTCTACCCACACTCTGGGCCACACCGGGCTTGTAACGGGATCACTTTACCTTCACCTTTTTACATTTATCTATTTATGAATTTGTATTTGATTTCTTTGCCACTGACTAGAGGTTTATACTGTCAGGGGCTGAATTATTGCAAAGTCAACGAGTTTATTTGACTTGCACATAGCCTGTATACAGAAATATTACAATTCTAATATTTATAAAGCTCTACACAATTCAACATATCAAACTTCGACTTCATTATATTAACTAACAAAATGCAGCTAACAAGACATGCCAACAAATTTAATCCTCATAGCGTAACATGCATTTACTTTGAAGATATCTTTGACACTTATTGCTAGTCTTAGAAATTAAGAAGTCAGCCTCTTATGCAACAGGCTCTTTAAAAAAGTTGTTTTCGGCTTGAATTATTGTTCATAATACAAACACTTTCAAATCAAACTTTAAAAATTTTACTACAATGTTTCACACATTTGGCTGTCTTGAAAAGCTTGTCATAGTAGCCTCAGATGAAGGGAAAGCACAAATGCATTGAATGAAAATAACACATTTCTGTAATAAATAATAAACCCTATTAATTTATGTGGGCCGGGTAGCTCAGACGGTATAGCGACTGTCTACGGGCTGTAGGTCCGGGATCGAATCCCGGCGGGGACGAGATTTTCCGCCCATCCAGACCGGTCCTGGGGCCCACCTAGTCTCCTGTACAATGGGTACCGCGTCTTTCCCGGGGGTAAATTGCGGCCGAGGCGTGCTGCTGGCCACTCACCCCTTCTAGTGCCGCGACCATACAAGAGTAGAGCTATACCTCTACCCACCCTCTGTGCCATACCGGGCCTATAACGGGAACACTTTACCTTTTGCATTGGTTCGCATATATATATATATAAAGCGAAAACAATTTTGAGATTTCAAAGAAAAAGAAAAATCGCTCTACAGAAGTACCCACATGCTGATTTGTTTTGTTAATCGTTGTTTGTTCTAGGATCCTGAACAATAATGCAAACCTACAGGAAGGTACGGATTCCTCCAGCAAGGAAGAGGATAAGAAATTAGACGGAAAGAAAGAAAAACTTACCTCCCGGCAACGACTGGGGAGAGGCATCGTGGCCTTCTTCGACTTAGGCCTTTTTACAGATCCAGTGTACGTGAACTTGATGTTAGGAATGTCCCTCGCCATATGCGCTGAGTTGAACTTCAGTCTCTTGACACCGTTCATCCTGGCCGACAGGGGGTACGACACCGACCATATTGCCATTATAATGTCTGTGATTGCTGGCCTAGATATTGTCTTCCGATTCCTGGCACCGTTCTTCAGCGACTACTACAAGATCGAGGCTCGTGATATGTACATCATTGCGCTCATTATGCTCCTGTCTTCGAGAATGTGTAAGTGACAAACTTTAAACTATGTGAATAGAAGAATTCGCACCTCCTCTGCAAATTTTACCCTGAAAGCATTCAACAAATTTTGAATAAAATTAATGTTTTGGTTAGAGGTTTGATATAAACATTATTTGCAGAATATTCGAAAAAAATCAATTTACTCCAGAAGATGCAATAATCTTTAATTTATTCATTCTATTGCAAGTAAACTGATTTTGACATTTGGCCTATCTTGTTTTGTTGTTTTTGTGAGTGGATCCTGTTTTATTGTGATGGGAGGAATTTTGTTTTTTATGTTCCTTTATATTTAATAATAATAATACTTATTTACTGCAACTGGGTTGTTACCCGGTGCCAGTGGTTATTTTACATGTATACAAAACATGAAATTCTTTACTACTAAATTTAAGTTGGAAGGGCTACATGAGAAGCATGTAGTGGCAACTTGGAATCTTGGGAACCATCTCAGCATTTGCTTTTAGGCACAAGGAAACCAAGAAAAACCTGTGTCGAGATGGCCGGTCGCAGGACCTTCCGAGTACTGACTTCTACCCAGTCCGGCATCTAAAGTAAAAAAAAAGAAGCAATGCCCACATTTGTTTTGATCCATTTATTTTGATTATAATATTTAATTACTTTAGGGATAACAGTGTTACCTCCTTTGACTGTTCTTAATAGCAGGGAAGTTTCCAACCTCGATTTTGGATTAAGGTGAATTTTCGATACAGGAGCTGAAATATTATTGGGTCTGTTCAACTTTTAAAATCTTATATGATCTGAGCTCAGACCAACGTCAGCCAGGTTGGTTTCTATATATATAATGATTTTTTTATGTCTTAGTACGAGAGGAGCAGGCATTTAGAATAATATTGTTTATTTGAATTTCATTAATAGGATTTTGACAGATAAGTGCATTGGATTTAGAATATATTAATGTAAAATTTTGTTTTATGAGTAGTACATGCTGGAGTTTATATTCTTTGTTCTTGTTTTACTAAAGTGAAGAGTGTATTTGGCCATACTGGTTTAATCTGGTTCATCATAAGAAACAGAGGTGGCATCTTGTAAAAAGAGTATTGACTTGGGGTATCATAGTGTTGTGTTTATTTGATCACATGCTTAATGCTCTCAAGACTAAGATTAAACTGAACTATACTTACACAATGATTTAGTACTGTGCACTAAACACCCCGTCTCGGTTATAAAAAACAAATCATGTAGTACTCTGCAGGGAAATAATCGTTGTTTATTCTCAGAACCAGACAGGCGGTACACGAAGTAAATAATGGGTTTTAAAAGGATTGATTTCGGGCCTAAAGAACAGCCAAATGCAGAAAGTCGAATGGAGCAATCATAACATAATGAATGGATGATGAATCATACATTTTTGTCATGTTTATTGTTATTAAATGAGTGAAAGACACAGCTTATAACCTGTGTATCCTAATGTAAATATCCACAAGATTTTGCCACAATGTGACCGAAGAACTTTCATTTCAGTATAGTCACATAACAGAGTTTTCTGTTTGCAGCCCTGGCATTCTCTTACTCATTTAACGCTGTGTTGGTGGTGGCAGTGGCCCTAGGAGTATCCAAAGGTGTGCGTACGGTGTATATGTCACTTGTCATACCCAGCTACGTACCCATCGAGCGTCTTGCCGCTGCAGCAGGCATTCAAATGGTCGTCAATGGAATCCTGCTTATGGCGTTCGGACCTTTGATTGGTCAGTAGTATAAATATTAGTACTTGTCTTGTTTGCAGATGTATATACATAAACATTGGTGTCTGTAATGTGTCCTGGAATAGAATATTCAGTCGTGCTATATGTACGTGTCCCATTTTCGGAACCAAAACCCGGGAGCCTTAATAGAATTGACGTGGTGGGGAAGGGGGGTTAGATAACATTTTTTACTCGACACGCAATAAGTAAATTAATTTATTACATCTACAACTTGTGAACTAAGATGAAAATTATTACACACAGGTACATACAATTAAATGAGAATAAAAATACAAATACTACTCAATCTCAGACCCTCAGCTCAAGGACTGAATTTTCTTTAAATATCCGCTCATTTGTCGCATTCTTAGTCCCGAATCTGCAGTCACTAATCTATATATTCTTCTCTCCATCTCTTATTGCTTTCTGTCAGTGGCTGGCTGATGGCTGCCCTGATCTTGTAAATGCCTTTACCCTCTGTGAGAAAGTCAAACATTCGTAAGCATTCTTAGAAATGTCTTATTTTTATTACTTGGAAAAAGTGGGGCATTTGACTTCCAGAAACGAATTTTGCAGGGCACCACGACAGAGCTCTTTACAACCCATAAAACAGTAAATGCCCAGGGCAAACCGGAATGAATGGGATCCCTAGCGGTACGCGACGCCAATCTTTGCGCTGTGCTGCGAATATGTGATGTTTCGAAGAATCGTTCTATGTTTGTCGCTCGCATATTAAGTCGTTCTGTCTATGGACGATAAGCTTACCTTTCCCCAAGATAGGGGAAATTCTCCATTATCAGTTTAATATATATCAAAATATGAGTACTTGTTGCCGATTAAATGGTCAGCATTCATTCTTACTTGAAGGTTCATAGGTTTGGTTCTAAGATGAGAAAGCAGCTTTTCTGGGGTGTTTTGTTGGTTTTTTCCGACTTTCCAAAAGTGCTGCTATATTAGCCTGCACCACAACTGGTTGGGGCTGTGTTCCTTGACTTTCCTCTCAAGGTATCGTTTATACTCTTCCTCGCATCCAACGCCATTTCACCCATGTAGTTTCAGAAACTAGTTCGATTCAGCATGATCTGTACTCCTCACCCAATACTGTTCGGGTGATCAAATCGAGAAGAATGAATGAGTGATATATTTAACTGCAATTGGGTGTAAACCCGGTGGCAGTGTTACACATTTACAGCCCGAAATTACATATAACAACAACAATCAACACCAACAATACATAAAGCAAACCATTTACCCTACTCTGGGCGGAAGTCAGGGTGCGGACCGTGCCCCGTCTTTGAGAGGAATACCCTAGCATTTGCCTTACAACCGAGGGAAAGCATGGAAAACCTCGGTCAGGGTAGTAGTCCATGCTAAACACATTAAATACATTAAATTTCAATGAGTTACAGAAAGAGAACACAGTAACAGGATAATATAACTAGATAAGATAAGACAAAAATAGCAAAGTAAAACAAAATTACAGAATAATCGAAACATTACATTCACAGTCCAACCGTATATAATACGATAGTGTTTCAGCTCACTGCAATAGTCACTTCACAGCACTACATACCACTTCACTACACTTTGACATTTCACTACACATCACTTATCTTCACGCGTGCCTCCAC
>Ga0131853_10003551_pt1 | contig 27926 bp, 28 predicted proteins | sample TergutLab28metaG_FD_92764 | JGI IMG/M metagenome (GOLD analysis project Ga0131853, IMG submission 92764) | Labiotermes labralis P1 segment gut microbial communities from Petit-Saut dam, French Guiana - Lab288 P1 (version 2) (version 2) | ecosystem: Host-associated > Arthropoda: Insects >...
CTACTCTCGTGCTGGGTTCGCCAAAAGTCGATTAGGTTATTAAATACTTTTAATCCTTTAGGTAACCAATAAGGCATTCCAGGAGCTGTTTCATCAAACATAAATAGTTCTAATTCCCTACCTAGTTTTCTATGGTCTCTTTTTTTTGCTTCTTCAAGTAAATTAAGGTGTTCATTTAATTCTGCTTCAGTTTCAAAGCAAATACCATATATTCGTTGCAACATTTTATTAGTTGCTTCGCCCTTCCAATAAGCACCACTAACTTTAAGAAGTTTAAAGTGTTTTAATTCTTTGACAGTATCAAGGTGTGGTCCTAAGCAAAGATCAGTAAAATTCCCTTGCGTATAACAAGAAATAACTTCATTATCTGCCATGTTATTAATTAAATCTATTTTATAAGGACAATCCTTAAATTTAGTTAGGGCTTCACTCCTTGATAATTTGCTCATAAAGATTCTTTTACCATCTTTGCTTATTTTTTTCATTTCTTTTTCTATGTTTGGTAAATCTTCTTCCGAAATAGATAATTCCCCTAAATCAATATCATAGTAAAAACCTTCTTCAATAACTGGTCCAACCCAAAATAGGGCATTAGGATATAAGTTATGGACCGCCTGGGCCATAAGATGAGCACAACTATGATTTAGGATACTTAACTTTTCATTTTCTTTAACGTTTATCATACTTTTCTACTTCTTTCTTTTTCAGCAAATTGCTTTCGACCAGATAGATGTTTTATTTTTGTAATCTCAGCATCGATTTCTTTTAGTCTTTTAAAAGTTGAGGCTTTCAATGTTTCTGAAATTGTATCGTTGCGATATTTTTTTTGGAGGATAGTTTGTTCTAGCCTTAAATTGAAAAGCCTTATTCTTAATTCTTCTTTCATTTTTGATACTCCTTTATTGTTTTAAAAAAGATATTAAATATTTTTAAACTATTTTCATCATTTAAATATTCCGGGTGCCACTGGATGCCAAGAAAAAATCTTTTTGTTTTGTCTTCGATGGCTTCGATGGTTTCTTTGTGAGTTCCACTTATATACTTGTTAGGAATACGGGTAACAGTATCTTTATGAAGACTGTTAACAAGAATTTCTTTTTTACCAATAACACTATATAAAAAACTATCTTCTTTTATTATAACATTGTGAATATATTCTGCACTATTTTTTGCTTTATGAAGTTTTTTATTTTTTATTTCGGTGAAAAAACCACCAAGATAAACTGCCATTGTTTGCATTCCTAAACAAATACCTAAAATGGGAATATCATTATTATGTGCGTATTTAATTGCAACTAAATCATAGTTGTAGTATAAATCCCCACCCTGCATGATAAAACCATCACACATGGATAAGATTTTCTCAAATGAATCAATATCTAAGTCTTCTTTTTCATTCTTTAAATAAGAGTTTTGCGATACAGGTAATATTCCTAAGGGAATACAGTCATTAGCAGATACAATTTTTCTTAAGGAATTATAGATTACCATCGCTTCTTGACCTAATGGGGTATAATCAGGTCTGCCAATTAAACCAATAATTTTTTTCATAGTCTCTCCTAAATAATATTATATGGTTTAAGTGGTAATCTTTCAATTATTTTCTTCTATTGGCACTGATAAGTTCAATACTATCAGTTAATTGATTAATTCGCTCTATTATCCTTCTTGCTTTAACAGCATCATCACTATTATTGGAAATAGATAGATGGGTTTCTAGTTCAGAAAGGTTTAGGTTAGAGGTAAAGAATGTTGTTAGAGCTTTGTTCATTCTATTTTGAAGAATTGTTCCTAGTATTTCATCTCTACTCCACTCTGTTACTTTCTCGGCGCCGATATCATCAATAAGGAGTATATCAACATTCATATAATAGTCCATTTTCTCATTTAAGGTTTCAAAATCACCTTTAAATTCTCTAATTAGTTCAGGAAAGTAGACGACTTCACTTCTAACTCTTTTTTTACCTAGTTCATTAAGGAGTGCTGTTATTAAGAATGTTTTACCACAACCAAAACTACCATGAAGGTATAATCCTTTGATTTCTTTATTGGTTCCATAGGCAGTATAAAAGTCTTTTAATTCTTTAATAACTTTTACTCTTTTTTTATCAGTTATATCAATATCTTTCATTGTTATTTTAATGGTATTTTTTTCAAGATTTTCCCTAGCTTCTTTCGCAAGGCGTTTTGTATATTTACAAGGAGCATAAGAAAATATTAAACGTTCATTTTTGAGTGTTGGCATAAAAACATATCCTTCGATTTTATTTTGACATTCAAAGATACTCTTACAAGCTTTGCAGTTTTTTAATTCTGATACTGTTTCTTCTAAGCAGGAAGTATATTTCATCGCAATACTCTCTTTAATCTTTAAATTATTAATTATTGCTTTAAACTGAGGATCAGTTAAAGATGCCGCATAAGCAGTTTTTAAATGAGTAGCTAGTTTATTACTTTTTTTCATTTTTTCTTTTACTTCAATCATACTCTCACCTAAATTCTTTTAATAGTTCTTCTAGTTCGGTTTTTTCTTCTTTGGATATTTCTTCTTTTTCTATATTTTCATTAAACCAAACTGGTTCTTTAATGTTGGTTATCTTCTTTTTAGTTGGAGTGATTTTTTTATATTTTTTATGTTCTTTTTCAGCAATATTCATTGCTTCAATAGCGGTTTCAATACCTAACCTTCTCCACTGGCCAGCGATTGTTTCGACATAGTTCCCACTAAGTTTATTATTATCTCTTTTTAAGACGTAGTCAATTAAAACGTTAACAACAGCAGGTTTTAATCCCATATCAATAAGAAGCGTTTCTAATAGTCTTAAATCTCTTCCAGATGGGGTGGCACCTTTGTATTTGTTTTTTAAAAAATCATAAGGAGTCGTATTTTCAAAAACATAAATGATTTTACCACGATTAGTATTATCTCCTCCAGGGTTCTTTAGGTATTCTGGCTGGTGGCGATAGACTAATGTAGGTAGCGTTCCACTATTATTATATTGATAGAATTTACGAGCAGATTTCCTTAACTCATCTTTATCAATAAAGCCTTTTTCATTAATAACTCCTCTGACTAATTCACTCATTTTAAGGGTATCAAGGTTATAAACAAAAGCTAAGTTATTAATGAGTTCTCTTGTTTTTTTATTTAAAGCTTTATCAGTTATTAAACCTTTAGGAAGTGATGTTATTAAGAGTTCAAAATCAATTATATTTTCTGAATCAGGAGTTATTGTTGCTTTATCTTTAACAGTAAAGGAATCAATGTTAGAAACGCTTTTAAAAGTGGTATTAATTGATTTGGATATATCTTCATAGCCTTTAAGGTTAAAGTTAACATTCTCATATAACGTTTTTAGCATTTCATATTCTTTTTTACCAATATTGTTATATAAAACAACATTAAAAACAGGATGAGCAAAGAAGTCAGCTGCTGATAAAGGAGAATAGAGTTCATAAACAAAACTTTTTATTTCACCAGGTTTAAAGTGAGTTTTTATGAGTCCAGTAGCTTCTAGGGCTTCTTTCGCTTTCACAATTGAATCTAAGTCTATTTTTAAATTACTCATTAGATGATGATGGGTAAATTCTCTACTCATTATTTCTAATTTATCTAAATCACGCCATAGGGTAAGATAAAGACTTATAGCAACACAACCAATTATTGGTTCATAAAGCGAAATAAGATTTTTTCTATCTATTTCATTAAGAAGAGTTTTATTGATAACAATATAGGTATCAGCAGGTAGTAAGGATATCAATTTCATTATAATTCACCAACTCGTTCTTATATTATAAATGATAAAGAGTATTAGGACAATAAAGATTTAATCTTTTTGTTTAGTTAGATAAAAAAACCGCTATTTTAGATAGCGGTATTTGTTAAGGTTGTTTTATTTGAACAGTAAATTCAAATGTAGTATTTAACTCTGTAAGTGCTATTGTTATTGCTTGAGGTGTTGTTGCTAACCCTAATATATCTAGGTTTATCCAAACAATTACTTTATCTGGTTCTGGTCTAGTAAAGTCTATTACCAATGCAGATAGAGGAATGTTTATTGGTCCTTCATAATCATTTAAAGTAACAATAATACCTAAGATATTTCGCTCAACTGCATCTGTAATTATATTATCAATTGTTATGTTATTTTTATCATATTCTAAATCAACCTGTGTTAAATTTCTTTCTATATCTGTCTCTTCGACTTGTGTTACTACGGTATCATTTGGAAGACTACCTGATGGAGCCACATCAATAGTAAAGTCTCTAAATACTAATGTAACAACTATAGTTTCACCAGTATTTGTTTGTAAAGTAACTTTATATTCTTGATTGAATATATCATTAAATTCAACCCAGAGAAGAGCCATATTTGGTGCATTAGTTTCCATCCAAGATTCAACATCAGTTAAATATGTTGTATAAATACCAGGTGTTGATGTTGTTATTTGTGGTGCTGTTAAACCAAAATCAATAACTAAACCAATAATTGGATTTAGTGGTCCGAATACATCTATTTCAATTACATTACTACTTTGATTGTAATTGGCAGTAACCATATTAGCATTAGCATAGTTTAGAGTTTCTTGTATAATCGCTGGATCAGCTCCTGCTGCTGTTAAGTAATCACTAACTTCCATAGCAGTTATAAAGACATTGAAAGGTAATGACCATTTAGTTACATTTCCGAGGGAATATACAAAACGATATTCTCCTGGAGTATCAAGTCTTACAGGTGCATCTGGATTTACAATAGCAACAGTTGTCCAAACACCATTATTGTTATATTCTAAGCCTTTTTTGTATTGTTCACCAAGGCGCTCTAATAATTCTATTTTTGGTAGTGTTACTAAGCTTCTTACTATAACACTGCTTTGTGTTGGAACACTCCAATCAACTACTGTGAAATTATGATATTTAGTTTGTCTGTCATATTTATAAACATAACGATATGCTCCTGGTGTTGGAGTAAATTTACCATTTTCTGTTCTTACATCAACCCATATTCCAGCACTATTTCTAGTTTGAACATGAACTGTAGCCAGTCTATGTAGTCCTCCGGCAGTAATTGTTCTATTTACTGTTAATTCTCTACCATAAGCAACTTCAGTTGCCAACCCAGGCATAGTCCAACTAATAAGAGGTCTTTCTATTACGTTAAAGTTTTTTGTTTTCTCTACTCCTTTAAAAGTATAGACATAACGATATAATCCAATTTCTTCTGGAATAAATACATTCTCTGTTGTGGCGATATCAATCCACTCATCTCTCATATTCCTTTGGATAGTAACAACCGCTGTTTCTTCTTTATTATTAAATATAATTGTTGTAATAAACTCAATTCTTTGACCAACAAAGACAGTTGTTAGAACATCTGCTGGTATTTCCCATTTGCTATAATCAACAATAGGTGGCGTTTCTTTTGATGTCGGCGTATTATCTCTTGTAAAGTACCATGTCAATAATATACCAACTGCAACTAAAATAATTACACCAATGGCAATAAAAATACCTTTCTCCTCTTTAGATATTTTGAATTTTTTCTGTTTCTTTTTCATTTAAAACCTAACTCCCCACTACTATTGACAGTTTTCTGCCAAATAAGTTATATGCTTTACATTTAAGCATCCTTACCTAAAATGATATCACTATAAAAAATAAAAAACAAGTCTTTGTGTAAAGAAAATGTCAAAAAAACAAGAATTTTTAGTAGTATTGTTCTTATATGTCGCATAAATCGTTATAAAATCTTGTAAAGAACACTATTAAATTATTGAACATTTTCTGATAAAAAGATAAAATAAATATATGGAGGGAAAATTAATAATGAGTGAAAAAGAAATGACGGTAATTACAGTTAAAATTTTAAATCTCTTTCATGATGGCACAATAGATAAATATGTAAATGAAACCTATGATGTAGAGAAAGCTGTTATTGCTACTCAAATAGCAGCTTCTGTTGGATTTGATTTAGTTGGACATCCAGATTTTTGGGAATTAAAGGATGCTTTTGATAAAACGGAACATCAAGGAGAGCATACGGACGAAGAAATGGAACGACTTGCTGATGCTTTAAGTAAGATAGCGTACTCGTCTTTAGGGAAATCTAGATAAAAAAATTAAAAGAGCAATTAATTTTAAGTTGATTGTTTTTTTATGGCATTTAATTAATTTAAGAAAATAAACTTAATTATGATTAATTTATTAACAGAATTTTTATGGATAGTTGCCACATTTATGATTTTTTTCTGTGGAATTTATTTTGCTTTTAAATTAAAGTTTGTTCATTTAAGGTTTGGGAAGATGTTTAGCGCTTTAAAAGAAGAAAAAAGTGGTTCAATTAGTCATTTTCAATCACTTATGATAGCACTTGCAGGTCGAATTGGGGTTGGAAGTTTAGCAGGAATTGCTCTAGCTGTATATATTGGGGGTCCAGGAGTAATATTTTGGATATGGCTGACTTCTTTTTTATGTGCATCGAATGCGTTTGTGGAGTCTTATTTGGGCGTTATATTTAGAAAGAAAGAAAAAGATATATATCTGGGAGGACCTTTTTATTATATAAGTGAGGGACTTAAAAATAAACGCTTAGCAATTATTTATGCTTTGATTTTTCTAGTTAGTTATATTGGGGGCTTTCTAACTGTTCAAATCAATACAATGAGTAAAAGCATTAACTCGCTTGTTCAAATTAGCCCCCTACTCGTTGGTGTTATAGTTTGTATTTTAGCAGGAACAACAATTATCGGCGGAGTTAAAAAAATAGCTAATACTACTGGTAAGTTAATTCCAATTGTAACAATATTCTATTTAGCAATGGGAACTTTTATCATTATTAGTAACTTAAGTCTTCTACCTAATGTTTTTTCCGATATTATAGGTAGTGCCCTCAATTTTAGATCATTTGGGGCAGGAGTAATAATAACCATGCTTTTAGGAATGCAAAAAGGAATATTTTCCAGTGAATTAGGTCTTGGAAGTGGTGCTATAGCTGCTTCTTTGTCTTCAGGAGAGACTCCTGCAAGTAATGGTTATGTTCAAACGCTGGGAATTCATATTGAAAACCTTTTAATTGCTACAATGACAGTATTTATTATTTGTTTAAGTAATTATCAATCATTAAATGTAATTGATGCCAATGGAATTGAAATAACCCTTCAAGCTTTTGCTTATCATTTTGGTAGTATTGGAAATTTATTTATTGTTATTACTATTTCTTTATTTGGTCTTTCGACTATACTCTCTGGGTATTATTATGGGGAATCTGCTTTAAAGTTTTTAAAGAAAACAAAAAAAATTGATATTTATTTATTAAAAATTGCTACTTTAGTTCTCTTAGTCATTGGGAGTGTTATATCAAGTACCCTATTATGGAGGGCAGTTGATATTATGGTGGCAATAATTGCAATTATAAATATATATACTTTATTTAAATTAAGAAAAGCAGTGAAAATATTGCAATAAATGGGTGGCTTTGATATAATTTTATTGCTTACTCAAACGGCGAGGTAGCTCAGTTGGCTAGAGCACGCGGTTCATACCCGCGGAGTCGGGGGTTCGAGCCCCTCCCTCGCTACCATAAGGAAATTAGTCGAACCATTAATTTGTTTCGATTTTTTTAATAACATTTAATATGCAACTTGATATAATTTATTAAGCAGTAAGTGGTTAAAAATAATTATTGTAAAAAAGAATAATAAAATTAAAATAATCCATAAAAAAGAGCTGATGACTGCAGCCATTAAGGCCACACCCATCAACATCTAATAGTATTATATGTAATTTTTACGGAAAAATCAATTTTTTAAGAGATAACAAAAGTTTTTTGTTATGCATGATATAATAAGGGTGTCATAGGTTTTTATATGGAGTGGTAGTATGAGTAAAAAGCCAAAGAAAAAGAAAAAAGCGATTAAAAAGACTACAGCTAAAAAAGGACTAAAACCAAAGATTAAACAAATTTTAACAACTATTAAAACAACAATATTGGCTAAAAAGCTAATTTTTGCTATAGCAGCTTGCCTTTTTTTAGGAATTGTTTCAATTGTTGTTTTTGCAACTTCAACAAGGAATGAAGTAGAAAATGAGCGAATAATTGTTAAGCTTTTAGGTGAGGAATATCTATCTATTAATATGTACGAAGAATATGAATCTCCTGGTGCTGTTGTTGTTATCAACGGATTAGAGACTGATGAAGAAGTAGAAATTGTTGGGGAAGTTGATACTGGTATACCTGGCGAGTATTTAATTGAATATCGTTTTATGGAAATTGTAGCAATTAGAACGGTTAGAGTTATTGATAATGTTCCGCCAGTGATAACACTTAAAGGACGAGAAAACATTACTATTGCAGAAGGAGATACTTTTCGTGAGCCAGGGTTTAGTGCTGTTGATAATGTTGATGGAGATATAACTGATAAGGTCGAAGTAACTGGAGAGGTAAAAAAAACACGTGGTAATTATGTACTATCTTATACGGTATCTGATAGTGCAGGAAATACTGCTAGTGCGACTAGAAATGTAAGAGTTATAAGACCGCTGCCAATCAGACAAGCACCGCAAGAAGAACCACCACCAGTACAGCAAATAGTTTTTCATAATGAAATAAATGGGATTCATTTTATTAACAATGGGATTCAAGTTTCGTTTATTCATGAAAGAGATATAAATGCAGTTTTATTAGTGCGGAATGGAGAAATTCATGGAACCTATCAAGTAACTCGCAGTGGAAGATATCAAAGAGCTGATATTCCCCTAAATTCCTTAGCTCATGGAATTTATTATATTTATATAAATATTGGTGAGGGTAATGAAAGAGCCCTAAATAGATTAGATAATATATCAAGAGTAGCAAGAGCTAGAAAAGGCAATAATTTGGTGACTTTTAATTATGCCAATAATCATGTTCAAATAAGTACCCAGCCTTTTGCATTCCATTATGATATTTTAATTGATGTTGGTCACGGCGGAAGAGATCCAGGAGCAGTTAATGGAACGCATCTTGAGAGGGATTTAAACTTAGAAGTTACGTTATATGAAGCAAGAAGATTTAGAGAACATGGCCTAAGGGTTAGATTAAATAGAAATGGTAATGACTTAGAAATGGTTCGTGGTGATGTTGACTGGGCAGAAACTAGGAAGAGATTTTATGCCATAGGACATTACGGAGTAGTATCAAGAGTTATTTATAGTAATCATCATAATAGTTCTGCTGATGGCTCAAGGAATGGCCCAGAAATTATTGTTCCAGCGACAATGACTAGTGCCGAGCTAGTTCCAGAGCGAAGAATTTTTAATTATTGGATAAATATGACACCTAACTTAAATCCGCATCAATTCAGATTTTATACGCGTAATCTTGATACAAGAGAATTTTTAAACAAAATCAATGGAGAAGTATATAATGTTAGAAATTGGTATGGAATGAACCGAATACTTTTTGAGTTATTTAATGTTAAAGGAATTATTTTTGAACCAGCATATATGTCTAATCCAGAAAATTTCCATTGGTATTGGCATCAAAATAATTGGATTCCAATGAGTGAGAGGAAAATTCAAACGTATGTGGAATACTTAGGAGGAACTTATACTCCACCAGCTTAAAAAATACGATATAATATTTATAAGGAGGTATATATGACAATGATATTATTATTAATTCCCTTTGTAATTATTCAATTAACTTTAATAATAGTTTGTTTAGTTAATATAAGTAAAAAGACTGTTGTTAAATATATGAATAAACCACTTTGGGTAATTATTATTATAGCTATTAATTTTATTGGACCAATATGTTATTTAGTGTTAGAAGGAGAACAAAATGATAGCGATAAAGATTAATAATTTAAATAAAAGCTATGATAAAAAACGCGTAGTAAATAATTTATCTTTTGAAATACCAGAGAATTGTATTTGTGGTTTTCTAGGACCAAATGGCGCTGGTAAAACGACAACTTTTAAACTATTAACTAATTTGATTAGTAGAGATTCTGGAGATATTGAAATACTAGGAGAAAAAATTGATAATATAACGCAGAATCAAAATATAAGGTTCTTACAAGATGTACCTGAGTTTTATAATTTTATGAGTGCTTATGAGTATTTAAAGTTTATTTGTGAATTGAATGGAATAGCTGATTATGATACTAGGATAAAAGAAACTCTCAAGTTAGTTGGACTTAGTGAAGCTAGAAATAAAAGAATTGGTAAGTTTTCAAGAGGAATGAAACAAAGAATTGGAATTGCTGCCAGTATAATCCCTAAACCAAAGATATTACTCCTAGATGAGCCAGTATCTGCACTTGACCCCTTTGGAAGAATTGAAATTTTTGATTTATTAAATAAATTAAGAGGTAAAATGACGATTGTTTTTTCAACTCATATTATTGATGATGTAGAGCGAGTTAGTGATAAGATAATTATTATTGATAAAGGTAAGAAGATAGCTGATGGTAGTATAGCTGACTTAAAAAATAAATATTTAACTAATTTAGTTGAATTAAAATTTAATAGTGATTTAGATAAAAATAAATTTTTAAAAGCATTTGATGTTAGGGATATTAAAATGGAAAGTGAAAAGTGTGTTTTAAAATTTAAAACAAAGACTGGAGCTATCCAAAATGATATATTTAAAGTATTAAGTAAGGAAAAAATAAATATCGCTGGTTTTAATCTTTTAGCACCTACTCTAGAGGAAATATTTATGGAAGAGGTGTCAAAGTGAAACAATTTTGGATTTTAGTTAAAAAAGACTTTATGGAATTATATCGAACTAAAAAGATATTGATTTTATTTTGTATATTTGTGGCATTTGCTCTAGCTAGTCCAATTCTAGCTAAAGTTACTCCAGACATATTAAAAGCATTAGGTGATAGTGTTCAAATAATAATGCCAGAACCAACTATTGTTGATAGTTATGGGCAATTTGTTGGTAATATTGCAGGGACTTGTATATTTGCTCTTATTATTGTTTTTGGTGGTTTAATTGTTAATGAAAGAAGAAGGGGTATATATAATAATTTACTGAATAATGGCGTTAAAAAAAGGAACTTTGTTATGGCTAAAGTAAAAGTTCAAGCTGAAGTATTTACAGTTATATATCTAGTATCATGTTTATTATTTAGTGTATATAATTATGTTTTATTTAATGAATTTTTAATTCAATATTCATTATTATCTTTCTTAGCAATATATGTTTATATGTTTTTTATTATAAGTATAACTAATTTATATAGTGTCCTTTTTAAAAGTAGTATTATGAGTATTATGTTAGCGATTGGAACTACCCTATTACTAGCTATATTTGATTTATTTAGATTTGGGAAATACTTACCTAATTATTTAGTTAATATATCTGTTAATATATTTAGAGATGGAGAAGTACTAAATTATATTTATTATAATATTGGAATTACTTTCCTTCTAATTATTGTTATAACACTAGCATCGATAAGATTCTGTAAGAATAAAGACTAGAAATGGGGATTACGTATGGAAAGAACGAATGCTAAATTAATATACCCAACAACAAAAAAAGTAGCACATAAAGATATATATTTTGGTAAAGAAATAAGTGACCCTTATGTTTGGTTAGAAGATGACAGTTCAAAAGAAACTGCAGAGTGGATAAAAAAACAAAATAAGTTAACTTTTGATTATTTAAGCAAAATATCTTATCGCGATAATATGAAAGAAGCTCTAACCACTATGTGGAATTATCCAAAAGAAGGACTTCCATGGAAAAGAGCCGACAAATATTTAGTTTATAAAAATGATGGATTACAAAATCATTGGGTTTTATATGTAAAAGATAAGTTAGAAGATAAAGAAAGAGTTTTAATAGACCCCAATACAATGTCAGAAGATAGTAGTATTTCTTTGATGGCATCAAGTATATCAAAAGACGGAAAATACATAGCATATAAAATTTCCATCGGTGGTTCCGATTGGGGAGAAATCCATGTAAAAGAAATCGATAGTGGAGCATTGCCAGATAAAATAAAGTGGGTAAAATTTTCTGGAATTTCATGGTATAAAGATGGATTTTTCTATAGTGGATATGATGAACCTAAAGAAAATGCTCTTTCCCAAAAAAATGAAAACCAAAAGGTTTATTATCATAAATTAGGTACAAAACAAGAAGAAGATATTTTAATTTATGAAAATAAAGAAGATTCATTACAAAGATTTAGTGCATGGGTTCCTGAGGATGAAAAATATATTATATTACATGTTTCAAAAGGAACAAGTGGTAATATGCTATTGATTCGTTCTTTAGATAAATTAGTCGCTCCCTTTACTACTGTTGTTGATAATTTTGAAACTGATAATTATATAGTTGAAAATATTGAAGATGATTTTTATATGCTGACTAATAATGATGCGCCAAATTGGAAATTAGTTAAATTCAATGCCAAATCTTCTGAAATCTCTTTTGAAGATGTTATTCCAGAAAAAGAAGATGTATTGCGGAGCGCCTCTTTCATCGGCGATAAAATAATTACAAAATACTTACATAATGCGACATCAAAACTATTAGTTTATTCTAGAGAAGGTAAATATGAGAATGATATACTTTTGCCAGAACTCGGAACTGTAAATGGGATAAGTGGCGACAAAGATTCGAATGAAATGTTTTATTCATTTGAATCATTTACAAATCCTTATACTAGTTTTAGGATGGATGTTTCTAACTTAAAACAAGAGCTTTATCGAAAAACAGATTTAGTTTTTAAATCAGCAAAATATATTTGTGAACAAGTTTTTTATCCAAGTAAAGACGGAACAATGATACCTATGTTTATTACCTATAAAGAAGGCATGAAGAAAGATGGCAACAATCCTTTATTACTATATGGTTACGGAGGATTTAATAACACTATACAGCCTCATTTTTCATCAAGTTTAATGTTATTTTTAGAAAATAGTGGTATATATGTTACACCTAACTTAAGAGGTGGTGGAGAATTCGGTAAAGAATGGCATAAAGCAGGAACAAAATTACAAAAGCAAAACACATTTGATGATTTTATTTCAGCTGCCGAATATTTAATTAAGGAAAAATATACATCTTCAGAGAAATTAGCAATTCAAGGTGGCTCAAATGGTGGGTTGTTAGTAGGTGCTTGTATGACCCAAAGACCAGATTTATTTAAAGTAGCACTACCTTCAGTGCCTGTAATGGATATGTTAAAGTTTCATAAGTTCACTATTGGCCATGCTTGGACTGTTGATTATGGGTCTAGTGAAAATGAAGAAGAATTTAATTATTTACTAAAGTATTCTCCATTACACAATGTTAAAGAAGGTGTTAATTATCCTGCTACTTTAATAACAACAGGTGACCATGATGATAGAGTTGTACCAGCTCATTCTTTTAAGTTTGCTGCTGAAATGCAAAGTAAACAAATTGGTGATAATCCGATATTAATTCGTATTGAAACTATGGCAGGTCATGGCGAAGGAAAGCCATTATCAAAAATAATTGAAGAATTTGCTGATAAGTGGGCATTTACATTTGTAAATTTAGGTATGACTTATACTAATCCTATAACTTATGAAGATTTTAATAATGATTTGGAAACACCAAAAAAAATTAAATAGAAAAAATTTATAGCTTAATCTAAATGAAAGGCACAGCTTTGTGTTTTTTGTTCATGATAGAGATTATGGATTCTATTTACTTTGGTTGAGACATCTCTAATAAAGGTTTGACCACCACCAACGCGCCCTCTATTGGTTAGAACAGTTAAGGCATAGGGATTATCGCTATAGACAATAGCAGTATCATGGATAGCATTTATCGCCCAGCCATATTTACTAGCAACTTTATATCCTTCTACTCCAGGACCAATCATTTTATAATCAGAATCAAGAAAATAATTCCATAATTCGCCACCTAAACCAGTTTTGTTTTCTTGATAAAAGTTATATATTGCTAACATAATTCTATTTCCATCATTGGCGGTTATATTTCCACACAAACTACTGAAATTTAAACCAGCAGGAGTATAAAGTGAGGTAACACCAAACTGTTCAAAATATGCTCTCACAGCTTCATGAGTAACTTCATCTTGTAAAATACGAGTTGCTATATTATCACTAATAGTAATCATCAATTCAGTTAAATACCTTAGCGTATATTCACCACCTGGAGCTCTATTTTTTAAAATTCCTGACCCACTATTTGAAAACCTTGGTTCATTTACTCTTTTCTTATCAAGATTAATTCTTCCAACGCTCGCCATATCGTAAATATATAATGCTGGAGCAGTTTTAGTAACACTGGCGGCATAAATTTCGGTATCAGCATTATAACTGATAGTAAACCCAGTATTTATATCAAGATAAGCAAAAGCAAAATTCAAATGACTATTAGAAGTAAATAAATTCTTTAAAGTTTCTATTTCATTCTTAATTTCTTCTTTTAAATCCTCTTCTTTAATTACTTCTCTCATACAAGTAGCATGGGCATTTTGCTGCTGTTTTAATTTTTCTTCTGGAGTTAATTCTTTAGGGGTTCCATTATTATCTAATTTTTCATTATTTTTTATAAAACTGCCGATTAAAAAAGCAATTAGTGCTATGATAACAATAAAAGAAAGTATTCTTCCTAAATGTAGTTTTCTCTTTTTGTTTTGTTCCATTTTATGCTTCTTCCTTTTAATTATATTAGCATTTTTGCCCTTATATTTCAAATCAATGAATGAGGCTTGAAAAAAAGGTGTTTTTATATTATAATGTATTTGTGGGAAGAAATTTCATACAATAAAAAAGAGATATACTCGACTTTGTTGTGTCAGTACTATCTTCAATGAAGAGCGCACTGATTAATTACATTTTTTGTAATTGGTCAGTGCTATTTTTTTAATTCTATAATAATCAGGAGTATTAATATAAGTATTGCTACTATATAAAAATATTGATCTCTTTTTCTCATATAATCACTCCTTCCTGTTGGGAAGAAGATAGCACTGACAGTCTTGTATACCTCAATATAATCATAACAAAATCCATTGGGGTTTGCAATAGGTTTATTTTAAAAATAAAAAACTATCTTGCGATAGTCTTAAATCCATCTAGATATATAAATGTTTTTTGTAAAGCCTTCTTGATTACGGTCGAAGATTCTAATGATATGAAGGACAATTGCTTCAAGCATATTTTCTTCGTCTTTTCTTATCTTTATTTGAACAAGTTCATTTTTCATTTCCTTACGGAAGATATAATCATCAATATATTTAGCTAATGCTTTATCAAGGTCATTTACTTTTTTTAAGCTTTGTTTATCCTCTGGGTTGATTGTGAAGATAAAGCTTTCATAAATAGTAATTAGTTTCTCACTGATAGTATCATTTTCGAAATAATCAAAATTCATAATTTTATAAAAATTAGGACATTGTTTTAATATTTCTTTATTCTTATTCATAATACCACCACCAAATTATATGCTAATTTAAATATACTATAGTTAATGATATTTTGTCAAAATTTATCGACCTTTCGGACAAGTCATTAACTTTTGCTATACTAAATGTTTACGCATTTTAAGTGTAAAATTGCCAACCCTTTTTGATAGAAATTTATAATAGCATGAATATAGATATTAGTAAACTAGTTTTTGACATTTAAAAAGCCCTTATGGGCTAGAAGAGTCTTAGGATATCTTGAAACGTTATATAGACCATCAAGAGCATCAGAAGTATAAATCCAACGGTATGGAAGGCGTTCTCTACTTTAGAATTAACTGGGCTTCCTTTTATTTTTTCAATAGCTAAGAAGACAATACGACCACCATCAAATGCTGGGAATGGTAAGAAGTTAATAAAAGCTAGGTTTATGCTTAAGAAAGCGGTAATATAAATAAGGCTTTCAATTCCAGCAGAAGATGCCGCTCCAACGACTCCATATATCCCAACTGGACCTGCTAGAGCATTGAGGGATATATTACCAGTAAATAGATTAGTTATAACGAGATACATGGAACTGATTACTGACCCTAGTTTTAGAGTAGCATATCTAAGGGAAGTGAAAAGTCCTCTTTCTCTAGTTCCGTCGATAGAAAAGCCAAATACTTCTCTTTCGGTGCCATCATCTAAGGTCGTTAATTTTGGTGTTATTTCATATTCAGATGTGGTCCCATCAGCATGTCTAATAGTAAATTCAAAAGGACCTTCATGATTCATATTAAGAACTAGTTGGGCTTTATCCCATGTTCTAACATTACGGTCATTAATTGAGGTAATACGCTCTCCTGGGACGATACCAGCTTCGGCGATAGGAAAGTCAGGGGCAACATCACCAATTATTGGTGCTAGGTTAGATGACCCCCAAATTAGAGCTGAAGCAAAGAGTAAAAGGAAAGCAAGAATAACATTAAAGGTAACACCACCAACAAGAATGAGAAATCTTTGTAATCCAGTTTTATTGCACATAAACTTTTCTTTGGGAATAGTCTTATCATCTTCGGAGACTTCTCCAGCCATGTTGACAAAACCACCAATAGGAAATAATCGAACGTTATAAAGAGTTCCATCACGCCCTTTTTTAGAATAAATAACAGGTCCCATTCCTAGGGCAAATTCAAAAATATGAACTCCACTTCTTTTGGCAAATAGGAAATGTCCTATCTCATGAACGAGAATTAAAATTCCTAAAATTAGTATTAATATTAATATATTTAATATCCACATATCTTTTCCTTCTTTCTAAATAAAATTAAATATTATTAAATAAGTTATAACCACAAATATTAAGCTATCAAGTCGATCTAGGACTCCACCATGTCCTGGAATAAGATTAGAAAAGTCTTTTAGTTTATGTTCTCTTTTTATCTTACTGAAGAATAAATCCCCTATTTGACCAGCGGTTGAGAGGATTAAAATAAAAAACATTATTTTTAAGAGATTAACATCAGAGTTAATAACATTAAAATAATAAATGGTTGGCAGTAATACCCCCATTACAGCTCCAGCGATAGTTCCTTCGATAGTTTTATTAGGAGATACACTAGGAATAATTTTATGTTTACCTATTAGTTTACCAATTAAAAAGGCGAATGAATCAGTTATAAAAATAATAATTATAAGGAGACCTAGATATTGAATACTAGCGTCTTGAATTAAGATAAGAGCGTTGAAGAAAAGACCTAAGAGGAATGTAAAACCAATTAAATAAAATGCAGTTCCAGTAGTATATTTTTCGTTAATATAGAAGATAGATGGTATTAATAGAAGTATAATAGCTATAATTAATGCTTGATAGCCATTGAAGGGAGAATAGATGATTAATAGCAGGGAAATAACCCCCAATACTTTGATTAAATTAGGGATATGTTCTTGTTTTAATTCTACTACTTCTTTGTAGGCAAAAAGACTTATAAAACCAATGGCTATTGCAAATGGTATTCCGCCGATAAAAATTAGGGGAATAATAATAGCTAACATACATATTCCACTTATAATTCTTTGTTTCATAACGACATCCTTATCTTAGATTATTATATCATTTTATTAGTATTTTAGTAAATTTTTATCGTGTTCTACTAATATCTTCATCATGGTTATCTTCAAGAGGAAAGCCTGGAAAAGGATTTTCTCTTCCTGCAGCAAGTTCTTTTCTGATAAAGTCTTCCATAGTCATTGTTTTTTCTGATTCATCGCTTTTACTAACTGGTTTTGCTAAACTTTCTTTTATATTAGCTTCATTTTTAATAGCTTCTAATAATAACTGGTATATAGCATGCTTTTTTTCTTCATCTCTTTTTTTATATAGCCAATATTTAATTTCGTTTAAATCTATACCATCACTATTTGGTTTAAACATTTGATGAATGAACTCAGGCACTAGCTGACTTCCTCTAGGTTTTTTAGAATCCAATAGGATAACTGTACTCATAATATTACGGTCTTCAAGTATCTTTGACTGGTATTTTTTTACTTCCTCAATGGTAGTAATTGTTTTTAAATCTTTTTCCATATTAATCACTCTTTCATTTTATCATATTTTATTTAAATATAAAAAATACTAGAATTTTTCTAGTATTTAAAATGAATCAATATTGATTTGAACACGGCCTAGTTCTTTTAAATAAGCATGGGCTTGGACGACGGTTCTAATCGCTCCAGCCATTTTGCCACCTTTACCGATAACCATTCCCATATCATTTGATGAGACAATAATTTCAAGAATAATTTTTTCTTCGTCACCTTCAAATTGTTTAACTTTAACCATATCTGGCTCTTTAACGATTGATTTTATTAAATTTTCAGTAAAATCAACAAGATTCATTATTTTTTACCACTTTCTTTTGTTTTTGTTGTTGGTTTCTTGGTAGTTGTTGTTTTCTTTGCAGGAGTTGTTTTCTTTGGTGTTGCTTTCTTAGTTGTTGTTTTTGGTTTAGTTTCAGTTACTTCACTTTTTGTTTCTGTTTTTGGCTTAGATGCTTTTTTAGGTTTTGGTTTATTCTTTGTTTCCGCATGTTTTTTAATAATACCAGCTTTCGCAAAAATACTTCTTACAGTATCGGTAGCAATAGCTCCATTCCCTAACCATTTTAGAGCAAGTTCTTCATCAAGCGTAACTTCATGAGGGGTTTTAACTGGATTATATGTTCCAATTGTTTCAATAAATCTTCCATCTCTTGGAGACCTGGAGTCAGCAACAACAATACGATAGAAAGCTTTTTGTTTTGCACCCATTCTTTTTAATCTTATTTTTACAGCCACAGGGCATTCCTCTTTTCCAAGAACCACTATAACAAATTAAAGGAAAGGTGTCAACAAAATTATGTTGACACCCTACTCAATATAATCTTCAGTTACTTTTTCTTCAATCTCTTCTATATCTTCATCAGTTATCTCTGGAATTGGTGTTGGTTCATCGGTGATTATTTCATAATCATCTTCATCGTCCATAATTTGAATTTTAATCTTAGTATCCCCTACTATTTCAGCACCGATTTCTTTCTCAACATTCATTTTTACTTCGTCCCCATGAATAGAAACGTCTGTAACTGTTGGTTGTTTTAGAGCTCTAACAATAATTTCTGTATCAGTTAAAACGGCATTTTCTTTTAAAGCAAGAGTCATTTTTTCATTATAAATAAACCTTTTATTTGTTACAGCTGTTTTTGTATCATTATCATAAGAATACCAAACATTAATATCAAAAGAACCGTTGATTTCAACCTTTGGTCCATGATTTGTTCCACCAAAAGCATGATTTATTATCCAGCAACCTAATACTGTATCAGGTATTTCTTCAGGAATAAGACTATATTCAGTGGTGCTTACTCTTTTACCTTTACCAATTACTGCTTTTGTTACAATTTCTTTATAAGCCATAAAATCACTTCCTAATTCAATTTATGCTCTTAGCCTAGGAAAGTGAACTAATCAATTATTTTAATTTTAAATTTTCTGTTTTTAGTAAAATAATTTTATTCTCACTAATAATTTTTAATAATTCTTTATCTTTAGGAATTTCATTTAAATATTTAATTTGATAAATATCTTCATTCTCTAAAACTCTCACATCTTCTGTTTCACAAAGAATAATCCCAATTGTATTATTAAAGCTATCTTTTTTCATATTTTCATTGAAATAGTCTAGATACATTTGCATTTGAAAGACATCACGATTAGTAACTTTTTTAACCTTTAAATCAACTAAAATATAAGAATTTATTTCATTATCAAATAATACTAAATCAACTTTATGTTTCAATCCATTGATGTTAATTCGATATTGATTTTCATAAAACATAACATGGTTTCCTATTTCTTTTTTGAAATTAGATATATTATTTAAAATATCTTTTTCTAATTCTCTTTCCGAACGTTTTTTGTTTTCAATTCCTAATATAAGTGGTTTTTTCAAAGTGGTTTCAATTTGATGTTTAATTTTCCCTTGCCTTTGATTTGCAATTGTTCTTTCAAATGCTCTTGATTCAATATAAGTAAGAAGTTCTCTATACGACATATCCTTATTTTCAATTTCATTCAAATAGAAATCAATTACTTTAATATCTTTAAATTTTAATAATGTTCGTATATGAGTCCATGAAACATTTTTGAAGTTGGAACGCGCGTTCCAACTTTTAAATATTTTGTTAAATAAGCACATATTATTAATGTTTTTTCTACTAAATGCCATACCATATTTAAGACTTAGTTTATCAGCAAAATCAGAATAAACCTTGCCCCCATAATTCACATTATTAGTTTTTCGATATTCATTAATTAACTTCCCAATAGACCAATAAAGATTTATAAGTTCATGGTTTATATTTCTAATCGTATTTTTAATTAAAACATCAGCTTTATCAATCAATTTTTCTACTTCTTCTTCTATTATTATAACTTTAGATTCCATACTTTTCCTCCTTGTATGAGAAGACTAATACACCTTTAATTACTTGTCAAATAGCAAAAATTGAATTTTGGGAAAATATATAGTACTGAACATATAATTTTCATCCTACAAAAATGTGTTTATTGCAAAAAAACTCATACTAAACAACAAATTTAGTATAAATTGATATTTTTTTACTTATAATTACTTAATCTAGAAAAGTGAACCGAATGATGTTAGAATAGAACTGGTGATTATATGGCCTGTTTATTTTGCAAAATAATCAAAAAAGAGTTACCTTCTCGTATTTTATTTGAAGATGAGAAAGTAATGGTTATAATGGACGCATACCCAGAAGTTGATGGTCATATATTGATTATACCGAAAAAGCACTTTACTGATTTTTTAGAGCTTGAGGAAGAAGAAATTATTCATATAAATAAAATTGCTAAAGATATTGGTGCTTTATTAATGAAAAAACTTAGTGCTAAATCTTTATCTTTAACTGTTAATTATGGAGATAGACAAGAAATTAAACATTATCATCTCCATCTATTGCCAGATTACAGGAAAAATAAAGCAAGTAAAGATATTGGAAAAGTTTATGAGATAATAATGGAATAAGGAGAGTATTGATGAAAAAAGAAAATATTAAAGCAACAATTAAAAAATTTATATTACCAGTTTTCTTTTTAACTTTAACTGTTGCTGTTATTTTTAATTATGATTTTATTATTACGCGAGTTGCTAATTTATTGGAAAACACTCCGAAGATTGCAATTGGTGAAACTAATGCTTATACCAAAAATTATGATTTTAAATTTGTACAAAGAAGTCATGATTTTAGACCCTTTAGTCGAGGTGAACTCATAAACGTGTTTTTTAGCGTTATAAATAATGGTTGGGAAAGTTTTACTTTTTATTGTCCTTCGGAATATAAAGAATGTCTTAGTGATGTAAAGGAAATAAGTGATGATGAAGTATTGCTTACTCATATTAATAATTTCGCTCACCCATTTAATAGCTTTAAAAGTATTGAAACTACTTTTTCTGAATCAGGGGAAATTAATTTAAGAATCCATAAACTTTATACTCCAGCGAAGATAAGGCAGATAAATGAACATGTTAATAAAGTGATGGAAGAAGTATTAAGAGATGATATGTCTTTAGAGAGAAAGATTAGAGCCCTTCATGATTATATGCTAGAAAATGCTGATTACGATAAGCTATATAATCCAGGGAGAACGGATAATATAAATGACTCAAATACCGCATATGGAGTATTTTTTCAAGGTCATGGAATTTGTAGTGGTTTTACAGATGCGATGGCAATATTCCTAACTCGCCTTAATGTCAAGAACTTTAAAATTGCGAGTGAGAATCATGTTTGGAACGCAGTTTTCATTAATGATAGATGGCTTCATCTTGATGCAACTTGGAATGCTCCATTAAATGACGCTGGTCAGAAGACTTTATGGGATAGATATTTTCTCATAACTACAGAACAATTGATAAAATTAAATACAACTGACTCTGTTGACCATAATTTTGATAAAACTGTTTATTTAGAGTTTAGAAATTGATAAGCTGGATATAATAAAAAGGGAAGTGATTAAGATTAAATCTTGGTTTACTTCCCTTTTTTTGTTAAACGACTCTTTTAAACATTTTTTCTAGTTCATAAGTAGTGAATTTGATAATAGTAGGACGACCATGAGGACAATTATAAGGATTATCACATTTAACTAAAGCATTGATAATTTCTTCTATAGCTTCCCTACTTATATGGGTATTAGCTTTAATACTCATTTTACAAGCTAGAGTTATGGCGATATTTTCATTAAATTTAACTAAATCAAAAGCATCTTTTTTGGTAATTATTAAATCAATAATTTTACGAATACTTTCTTCTTCGTAACCTTCTCTTAACCATGTTGGATGTTCGCTGAATTTAGTGGTATTAATACCAAATTCTTCCATAGTAAATCCCATGTTGGTTAAAATATCGGTATTTTCTTTTAAGACAAGGAATTCACTTGAGGTGAGTTCAACGGTAATAGGAATAAGTAGTGCTGTTTTGGTTATCTCTTTATTTTTTAAGGCTTCTAGATATTTTTCATAATTAATACGTTCCTGAGCAGCATGTTGGTCAAGAAGGAATATTCCTTCTTCGTTTTCAGCAACAATATAAGTTCCTAGAGCAAGTCCAATAGGATAAAGAAGGAGTTCTTTTATTTTGGTATTTACTTTTGCTTCTTTTATATCTTCTTTGAAATCAAAAATAGTTTGTTCTTCCCTAATCTTTGATTCTTTTTGTGCTGGAATTATATATTCAGTGGTTTTTATTTCTTTTTCATCAGATAAAGGCATATTTGGAATAAGCAGGGTATTATAAAGGGCATCTTTAATCGTATTAGTGACTACTTCTTCTAGACTATTTAGTTTGGAAAATTTAATATCTTGTTTGGTGGGGTGAATATTAACATCGATTAAAGTAGGGTCAGTATGAATGTTTAAAATAACAATTGGATATTTATTATCTGGTTTATAAGTATAATAAGCATTGTTGATAATCCTGTTTAAGTCATTGTTACGGATTATACGCCGATTGGTGATGGTAATAAAATGATTACGATTTCCTTTTAAAATTTCTGGTTTACCAATAAAACCACTAATCTCATAATCTTCGTTGGAGCCTTTTATTTCAATCATTTTATCAGAAATACTAAGGCCATAGATTTCATGAATGCATTTTAATAGATTATCACTACCACTGGTTTTAATGAGTTCTTTATTATTATTTGTTAATGTAATAGCAATTCCAGGATTAGATAGTGCAAGTTTCTCTAAAAAATTAGTAATGGAAGAAAGCTCCGTTTTTTCACTTTTTAAAAATTTAAGCCTGGCTGGGGTATTATAAAAAAGATTAGCAATAGAAATACTTGTTCCAACTGGAGCGCCGATTGGTTCATCGCTTAGGAGCTTGCCACCATGGAAAACTACTTTAGTGCCGACGGAATCATCACAAGTAATTAAAGTTGCTTTAGAAACGCTAGAAATAGCTGCTAAGGCTTCCCCTCTAAAGCCAAGGGTATTAATAAAAAACAAATCATCTTCTTTTAATAGTTTACTGGTAGCATGACGAGAAAAAGCTACTAGGGCATCAGCTTTGCTCATTCCTTCGCCATCATCGGTGACTTTTATTTCTCTGATACCAGCATCAAGGAGTTCAACTTTAATATTTCTAGCACTAGCATCAATACTATTTTCGACTAGTTCTTTTACAACTGATGCGCATGACTCAACTACTTCCCCTGCGGCGATTTTATTAGCAAGGGTTTCATGCATTATTTTTATTTTACTCATAGTATTCACCGATAGTAAATAACCCTTTTTTGATAAGTTTCTTCATAATAATTTTTTCAATCTTACGATTAATTTTAGTGCTAAATGCTTCATTGTTGCTGATTTGATTAACAAAAACACTTGTAAATCCCATTCTGTTAGCACCAAAAACATCAGTTATTAACTGGTCTCCTATTGCTGCAACTTCAGTGTCTTTAAAATCATATATTTTAAGAATACGCAGATATTTAGTTTTGAGGGGTTTTCTACTACTATGAGCAGCATCAACATTTAAAATATTTTTAAAAGGGGCAACTCTTGATTTGCTATTGTTAGAAATAATAATTATTTTAAAACCCATGTCTTTTAAGTCTTCGAATAAATCTTTACATTTTTTATCTGGTTCATTTATGTTTACTGGAGCTATAGTATTATCCAAATCAAATAAAAGACATTTAATGCCAGCATTTTTTAACGCTTCATAATTAATGGAAAAAATACTTTTCTGATAAATATCTGGAACAAATTTATCCATGTTACACCACTTTCTAATTATATCGTATTTTTTATTAAAGTTCTATAAGTTCATAATTGGTAGTACCAAGATTAATTTCTTTTGCATAGGTGAAGATTTTATCACCATCAGGGAAAATATTTTGGTCAGAAATACTTCGTAATTCAGTTAAGGAAGCATGGTCAATTGCTACTGGGTTTGTTGACAGGAAAATACCAACATCAGGAGCGATTATTTCCATTTTGTCGCCGACGCAATCACAGTCATCGGTGATATTAAATACATAATTTATATAAATATTGGTTTTATTAAGTTGTGCAGCAAAGGCATATTCAGCGAGTTTTTCTTGAAAGTTTGTGCCAAACCAACTATTGGATATAGCATCAACTGGACATATTACAGTACAAGCAGCACAGCCAACACATATTTTTGGATTGATTAAAGCTTTTTCTTTAATTTCTATTGCATCAACTGGGCATTTTTCTACACAAATCCCACAAGAGACACATTTATTTTGATCTAGAATTGGAATAGTATCAGAGTGTTGATCTAGTTTACCACCTCTAGCTGCACAGCCCATGGCCAATTGTTTAATCGCACCACCGAAACCTGCTATGGGATGCCCTTTGAAATGACTGATAACTATTAAATGGGAAAAATCTTTAAATTTTGTCCCAATTTTACATTTTTCATAGTGTTTTAAATTAACAGTTATCTCTTCATAAGGATTATCTTCGTTACCATCAGCGATGATTACATCTAAATCGTCGAAACCATGTTTCTTGGCTAATTCTATATGTTCTTTTTCAAAAGTTCTAGCCCCTTTATACAAAACATTGGTTTCAATATATGAAGAATTAATTTCTGCTTCTTTTAAATACTTTCTTATCCCCTCATAAAACGTTGGTTTAATAAAAGTAGTATTGCCTTCCTCGCCGAAATGGACTTTCAGCGGAACATGGGAAGGAAATTCTATTTTTTCTTCGGAAACAAGTTTTTTTAACATATTAAAAACTGATGTATTTATTTCATTTGGATTATCCATGTTTTTAAATCTTTTAAAGTAAACTTTTGTCATTTTATTACCTCTTTTATTTTTTCGACAAATTTATCAATGTTTTCAGGAATAATACTAGTTATTTTCTCTGTTTTATCGGCACTCGCAATCATCTTAACAATAAACTTATTTAATCCTCTTTGTTTAGATATATCCATTTCACCGCCGAAGGAATCATAAGTTATGGCACTATTTAATAATTCTTTTGGGATATTAGTATCAAAATATTTTTGATAATCCTTAGTACAACAACAAATGAAATAGGCGGCATCCTTTATTTTTAAATAATCTTTATTCTTTTTGATAAACTTTCTTGCTTTATCGTGAAAAACTCCCATTCTAATACTTGAACCAATAATAATTAAATCATAATCAGATACATTAGCATTTTCTTTTTTTAAGTCAATAGTTGTGGTATTGCCTAGTTTTTTGCCTAGAAGTCTAGCACATTTTTCAGTAGTTCCTGTTTCTCCTGCATAAGCAATTAATATTTTCATTTTTATCCTCCATATTACTTTATCTATTATAAATTATATTTAACTAAAGATAAAGATATATAAAAAAGATAACCTTATTAAAGTAAGGTTATCGTTTATATATAAGTATTAAAATTTATTCAAACACTAAGACGGAACGTAATCCCATATCATTACTCACCAGAATAGCGCCCATGGTTCTGCTGTAAGCGAACAAACCGGTGGTAGTCCCAGCCCATCTAGCAACACCTCCACGGAAAAAGAAGGAACGTTCCAAATCCGTAAAATCCGAAGCATTACCAAACCATGAAGAAAGACTTCCGCCAGTTCCACTTAAAGTTTCTCTAGTTGCATCTCCCAGTCTTCCTCTGGCAAAGGCCGCGGCATTATTAAAAGTTGTTCCATAAGCATATCTGTCCCAATATTTTTGGTTAGGTGCTGAAGTGAACCCAGATTGTGATATTTGGAATGGAGTATTATTACTGTTATCCATCACTCCCATTACAGCCTCAATCGTTCCACCATTCATATCATATATTCCATAGATTGTTCCAGTGGTTGATGCTCCTATTCCTATTGCACTACTATAAATATTTGTACAATTATTTGCTCCTTGGTCTGTTCCTTCTGCTGTAGGAGAACCCCCTGAACATCCTGTTACATAGTTTGTATTATTATTTTTCCATACTTGTCTAGCATCTCCTGCGGTATATGCTGAATTGTTCCATTTTCCATACTTGCTCATTGACAGATAAGCTGCTGCTCCCCATTCCATGTTCTTCATCATATGTGAGTTTATTGAATTGTTTGTATTTATTCCAAACTCTGGATTAGTTTCAAATCTTTTGGCTGTAGCAAATGGAGTAGATACATTCTGATTTATTAAAATATTTTGAGTTGGCTTTATTCTTGGATTAGCCCCTGTTCCTGTTGTTGTAAACTTTCCTACCCATATTCCATTAAGCTCTGCAGTTCCAAAGGTAAATGCCGGATGGGTTAACCATGTTCCATTGGTTGAACCAGTTGATTTAGTATCAGTTTTTCTTTGGAACTCTACATTTATCATTTGTGGTTGTGAAGTTCCGTTCTCCGCATTCCATAATTGATATCTATATCTAGGAATATATACAAAGTAAGCTAGGATATCTGCTTCTGGTACTGGCGTTCCTACTGCGTTATTTCTATGTACTGATGGATTACTTACTAATACTGCATTTGCCCATCTAAAATTATCATAATCGTACCAACTATGCGTTCCAGTATTATTTACATTTGCTTTTACCCACCCATTATTATGCCACATTATAGGTATCATATTTGTATCTAAATCTATTATAAAACTAACAAAATAGACATTACAATCTGTTTTAGCTGTGAATCCTCTTATTCTAAGAGCATCATTTTCCCATGTTCCTATTATATCTTCTCTATATTCTCCATTAACAAAGCACTCTACATGAGAAAATGTTTTATCAGCTGGAAACTCTGTCATATTTGGTTGGGATTTATTATCAATATAAATAGCTAATATTCTAATATCATACATAGAACCTACTTTAGCATCTACTATTCTTTCAGAATGTTTTATGTTATATGCTGCAAACGATTGATAAATTGCTATAAGAAGGAATATTAAACAAAAACAACCTACTATAATTATTGGTAATCTTTGTTTTTTTGTTAATTTTTCTTTTTTAAATTGTTTTAATTTCACTTATTTTCACCCTAAAATAAGGGTATCACAACCCCCCCCGTTGTCAAATTTTTCCGAAAAAAACAGGAAATAATATTATAATTTAACTCATAGTATTTAGAAGGTGGTTTTATGTTATTTGGTTTATTAAGCTTGATTAAAGATATGTTATATTTTACTGGAAGTTATTCTAATAATGTCTTTCCAGACCCTTTAGATAAAGAAGAGGAAGCAAGATGTCTTAAGTTAATGGCTGAAGGTGATATTGAAGCAAGAAATAAGTTAATTGAACATAATTTAAGATTAGTTGCTCATATAGCAAAAAAGTTTGAAAATACTTCTTATGATCCTGATGACTTAATTAGTATTGGAACAATTGGATTAATTAAAGGAATAGATAGTTATTCTATGAAACATGGAACAAAGATTACTACTTATTGTGCTAGATGTATTGAAAATGAAATACTTATGCATTTTCGTTCTAATAA
>Ga0131853_10003552_pt1 | contig 27922 bp, 21 predicted proteins | sample TergutLab28metaG_FD_92764 | JGI IMG/M metagenome (GOLD analysis project Ga0131853, IMG submission 92764) | Labiotermes labralis P1 segment gut microbial communities from Petit-Saut dam, French Guiana - Lab288 P1 (version 2) (version 2) | ecosystem: Host-associated > Arthropoda: Insects >...
AAGTTTCACTACCTTGTTTACAAGAACCCCCCCCCCCCCCCCCGCTCTCAAAGCCACCAAAATAAATAAACCCCCCTGTTATCCCCCCCTCTTTCCCCACCCCCCCTAATTAAGCCACTTTTTTTTTATTTTTTTTTTCCCCCCCCCCCCCCCCCCCCATTACTTTCTTTGGTTTCTGAGGAAAAAATTCTGAATAGATAAATAGAATTTAACTGCACCGGCATGTTCAGATTTTTTTAGTATTACATGTTTTGTCATTGTTTTCATACCACTATTTTTGTAGATATTTAAATTCTATAATGGAGCTATAAACAAGTCTTTGGTAATATACCAGTGGTACTATATAGTGAGTATCTTTTGCAAATTTTTCAATACTAAGTTCCATTATGCCAAAGTTAAAATGTGACTGCAAGCCATGTTAGAATCCCCCATTCCCAGTTCATAAACTGTTACCCCAAGTCAGTGCAGTTGCCAGTATTGTAGTACTACCAGGACATATGCACTCTTCTGTTCACAGATATTGAAGTTGAATAAACCTGTAGAAATAACTCCATAGTTGTATTGGGTAATTGTGATTGTTGTACAGAGTGTTTTGTATGTTTTGTTGACAGGTGACTACTTGATTGTGCGCCCCATCACTGGTTATGAGTGCGACATGAGTATGTCTTGTAGTCGAATATGGAAGAAAACATGGCAAGGGCTTGATGTGGGACACCGTGGCCTTGGAACATCCTTTAAGCTGGAGGTAGCAGAGTAAGTATTAGCTTTCGTCCATATTGGTCAGAATAAGGGTATGAAGTGGGAAGGAAACATTTGTTGAGTTACAGCTATCAAGTTTAGTTGTGCAACTTTCGTCCATACTACTTGGATTAGTGCTTATGTAAGAGTTACCACCCAAGCATGTCTTTCTGTAAAATGTCATTCTAATTTTTTACTTTTTATGACAAGTAGCATCTTTCGTACTTGATCTGTCAAACTCTTTTACCGTGTTGAGATTTAATGACAATAATCATTGAATTTCTTAGTTCTCAATTATTGTAATGTAACCTTTCCTTATGCCAAGATATATAATTAATTCACAGTCATTATTAGGTCCATTAAAATTACATCTTGACATACCATATTTATCTGAACGCAGGAGGGCTCTAATCTAAGATGACCCCCCCCCCAAATAAAACACATCTGCCAAGGGAAAATGTATTTATCCAAATCTGAGGCAAACCCCCGAAAATAAAACATCTGCTAAGAAGAAACATTTTGCTGGTAATTTCATACACTTGATATGTAAAGCATGTCACATTCTGCGTACCTTTACCAATCTGTGTCACCATCTCAATCTTGATAATCGGTGCCTTCATCTTCCTTTCACACACTCCTAACATTCCTATCTTCTTCACTGTTATTCCACAACATATTTTCATCAGTCTCATCTACTGCACTGAATATACAGCACTTCTTAAAACCCTTTACAGTCACTTCTGGTGATACGCACTGCCATGCTGTTATGATCCACATTGACTAGAACAATACATTGATATTTCTTGGTTTATAAACTTACTTTATCCCATGAAGTTGCACAATTATCTCCACAGATGATGTGAGTGGTGTTAAGAATTGTAAATACATGTGTTCAGGATTTTTGTGTTGTGTCTATGGTATGATCAGTCTGAGTTCGTAGCTCTTTGTGTGGTTTTTAATTTCTTAATTGGTTTAGGTTTAATTTTTGAGTCTGGTAGTTAATTTTTAATTTTTCAGTAGCCATTTTCCTGTTACAGCCTTTGGACTAGATATGTTCTGAGGTGCCTGTTTTAACAAGTAACTTTGTATGGTGCCCAGTGACTGAGAATAGCTCAGTTTAATGGGACCACCAGCTTAAGTGCTTCTTTGCCTGAAGACACAAGCAGGGCTAGCTTCCGAAACAACATGCTTCTTTAAAAAGTAGATGATGGACAAAGTCCCAAAAAAGTGGATTGTGTCAGTTAACTTTAGTTGTGCTCTCTTCAGCCTTTTGTTTGCACATGATGATTTGATGATGCAGGCCTTGGTTTGGCTCCACGTGGTTTGGTTCCGAGTGAACCAGTTTGCCGCTTCGTACACAAATTTGAGATGACTTTGCACATTTAAGAGCCAAATGTAAGGGGAAAACCTCATTTTGCATTAAAGTAAATTTGGTATTATCATTTCTAATGTTAGTTTACTTCAGAGTAGAGTTTTCCTGTCTGATGTTTAAAAACACAAACTTAAAGATAGTAATTTTTGTAACTTTCTCTATTTTATGAGTATGAGTCTTATGTCTCACATTAGAGAAGAACATAAAGTAAGGGAAAACCAGAATATTGTAGTTTGGTTAGTGACTAGGGTGTGGGCTGGATTACCAGGGATCTGTGGTTCAATTCCTGCAGGGGAAAGGGATTTTTTTTCTCATATCTAATTCATCCAGGCCAGGGCCCACCCTAATGTGTAGCAGGGGCTCTTTTCTCAGTAGTAAAACAGCCAGGACATCAACTGACCACACGCCTTCATCTGATGCCTGTGTTAGATATGAGTGGACCTCTACCTCCACTCCCCTATGTGCTTCTCATGAGGTGAACAGGGCAAACTCTATTTAACATGTGTTGAAGGTGTTAGGGGACAGGGTGCTGAGGAGAATATTTGGACCCAAGAGTGCCAGAATGCTGAGAAAATTGCATAATGAGTTCATGATTTGTATTCTTATAGAAAATACAGGGTGAAAAAATGAAATGTAGGTTATTTTATTGTAATGTTGCTCAGGAATTGAAAATAACAGGAATGAAATCTTATGAACATACTAAAGTAGGTAAGAGGATCAAGTTGTTAAATTGCCTAAGGCAAGGAAGTTTGTTAAACATTTTTCTCTGACATTCATTCAATGTCTGGGCATGTTGACCAGCATCATGTTTGAATTCTGGGGACTAATAATCCACATGTTTGGTGGAAGTTACAAGGGACTGAATTCTGGGGACTAATAATCCACATGTTTGGTGGAAGTTACAAGGGACAGTCCCAATTTAGTGCGTTTTTTGTGTTATGCCCAAACAAAAAAAGTGTTGTAGACCTTTCTTCCTGTTGAATACACTATGATTGGGTTGTGTACCTCATTTTAATTCTGTAAGAAGAGAGTCCTACTGTTGCAGCAAGACAGAGTATCTGCACATTTGCATTTTGTTTGGGTTGTTCTTCATGTTAAAAATGGGTGTGTAAGTGGATTGATAGTGGCAACCCTGTCACTTGGCCACCTCCTTTCTCTGATCTTTTACAAGATGTTTTCTTATTTTGGGGTGTGTAGGCTAGAATACAATACAATGCAATACAGCACATTACAGTACAGTACAAGAAGGGTGGGCACTGTGGTGACTCACGCACCTTGGCCTTCATTGATCTTTTGTGCAGCCCTTATATTCATGTGTTTAGCAGCACCATGCTTTGAACACTGTGCAGTATCCTGCTGACAGAGATGTCCTCATATTCACCTGGTTTCATGAAAAGTTGACCAAGCTGCTTGAGTTTTAATGTGGCCAAAGCTTCACAGTCAAAAAATGTATGAGGCCATTTCTGCTGCCCATTTGCTTCTGTTCTACTTGGGACTGTTTACAGGCCCCAGTTTAAATAGATGTCCATTTAAATGACAGTGTCCTGTTAACACCCCATAGTTATACATGCCTGATTTCTGCTCAAGGTGAGTAGTTAATTCCCCAGCTTTGTTAGCAGAGGGTCTTTTGGGAAAGCCCTTAGCCTGCCCTTGTCCACAAGTGTATAATTTATATTTCCTTTTATATCAAAATATTTATCTTTGTGGTTTTGATCTTTTATTCTGACAATCTGACAATTTAATTTGCTTTACTATGATTTTGTCATTTTATATCCGAGACATACCGGAAGGTCTGCTTTTGTAATGGATTTTACTTTCTCCCAAAATGCTTTCTGTGGTTACTGAAAACATCAGTGAATTACTTGGGCACTTAGCTCAAAACTTGTTTTACTTTGAAATCAATTATTGATGTTGCTGGAAAGCCAGATCTCTCATAATATTTAGCATTTTTCCCTTCTTCTTTAAATGTCTGAAACCAAAAATGAGATCTTTGTGTGACACAGTATTTCATCTCTGTAAACTTTCAGCATTCTGTATGTGACTGTGGTATTTGTCACCAGTTTTGCTAAACACACAATGTGCGATCTGTTTTATCTTCGGTTTATCATGGCATATTTTTTGACAGAGGGTCAGAATACTGCTGCTGTATAAGAAACAAGTCAAGAAGATACCATTTTACAATAGCATTTGCCTTAATCTTACTGCTTATTATCATACATTTTGTATCTTACTACACTTTTTCTGCACTGAAGGTGTGCGGATGTCCGTGAAAATACAATAGCATCACTGAAGAAGGCAGCATCAGCAGGAGCTGATCTTGTAGAATTTGATGTTCAGCTTTCAAAGGACCTTGTACCAGTTTTATATCATGACTTTCATATATGCATTGCATTGAAGCACAAGAAACATTTGGAAGAGCATGACATGTTGGAGTTGCCAGTGAAGGATCTTACATTAGAACAGTTGCAGCATCTTAAGGTGTGGTATATTGTAGGTGTTAATTTTGGGGTCACAAATACAGGATTGAGATCTGCTGGGATATTGTGCCCTGTCATTGGGTGAGAGGTGATTGATGTTTCAAACACACTATGTTTATCCAAAATGTTAGGGAAGTGGTCACCAAATGACACAGCAGCATATCCCAGAAGACCTGAATCCTCAAGTAACACCACTGTGAGAACATCAGATCTTGCATAAATACAGTACTTCAAAAACATCTGCCTTGCAGACACAGGATAAGTAGAGGTATAGCTCTACGTTTTCTTTAACTTTCATGCTAGATTGGGATGGTTGGTTAATGCCACACCCCCGCCGTTTTGTGCCCCAGAAGACCCAGTACCCGTTGTACTGGAGGCTGGGTGGGCTCTAGTGCTGGTCTGGATGAGTACAGAAAATCTCGCCCTCACCAGGATTCGATCCCTGGACCGACCAGTCCATAGCATGTCACTATACCAACTTCACTGTCCCAGCCCACAGTACTTTAATAATTTATCCGATTTTAATTCCATATATCTGCATTGTGGGAAATGTTATAATTGTAATGTTTATAGTTCATAATCACCTTGAAAAGTTTTTAATCTTCAGTGTAATTATATTTGTTGATTGACTTGTTCTTGGACATGTGACTGCCTGTTCTGTACAGGCATTTTTAAGTGTGCTCATAGATTTGGTTACTATTGTGTTATGTTATCAACAGATGGCAGCATTATGCTCCTGTGATTAGTTCTGTGACTGAAGATTGCATTTTGTTTATTTTACACCAAAGAATATCTGAAGATCAGATATGCAACAGTATGGACTAACCTTTTAAGTATAAGTGCAAGAATAACATTTAAGGAAGTCTGCAAAGGATGGCCTTACTTCTTTTGCTATTTTCCCATCCTTTGTGGCACAAGCTGCTGGAATCCCTTCACCAAGAATGGGGAGCTATCATGCATTTCGGTGGATGACCCATTTCATCTCCACTGGGGTAGGCCATTACCAAACATGTCAGGTAACAAGAAGCAGAGTTAAAAAAAAATTATATCAAAGTTATACCACAGACACTTAATGAAATAGAAATTTTTGGGCATTACTTTCTGTCACTTAACCCTTAAGTGCAGAGCACTGAGTATACTCATCATGCCATGTACATCATATGCTGGGGAGTGATGATTTTACTCACAACGCACAGTGTTGTATTTATTCGCTTATAACATGAATGATTTTGTGGATATGGTCTTGATCTTTGGTTGCTTTGTAGGTACTGGAATGGTCTGCATATGCAGGTAAAAACTTTTACTGTGTTATCATTACTTCATTTAGTATGCAACACCTATTTTTGCTAAGAGTTTTTCAGAACTTCATGTGTTTTCATTTTAGATAGCCTACCGCTTAGCTGTGTTGTCGTGAGGGAAATGCATAATACTAATACTGAGATTATTGATATATGGATTGGTTTATTTTCTACGGTCATATTCGTCTTCAGTCATGTCTCTTACAGTTTTACCTTCCTACACTACCACAGGCTGGTCTCTAAAATGCCTCTGTCATTTTGAATGCTAAGCCACATCACATCATCTGAAGATGGTGAAAGCAGACAGAGAAATGGTGTGCTTTCCAATAAGCAGCTAGCCTTCATAGGATTGGTGAAAGCCAAAATTGTTTTCTTGGCTTGCAATGCAACAGGATGAAAGTCATAATGTCTGTCCTGTAGGGCCCAAACTGTAGAACCAGGAGTGCAGACTTGTCATTATATTATGGCACATTTCAAATGCAACAAACATCTCTCTGGACAGAATGCAGGGGTAGAAAAACAGAAGACATCATGAAAAGATGTGTTGTAATGAAGACTGATACAAACTGAATGATCACACATTCATATGCATCTAAATATATTAATTCTTTACCAATTAGTTTTTGTTTGTACCAAATGGACTTTATAGAATTTTGAATAATTGAATAAAGGTTGACCAACTAGATGACACTTGCTTTATTATATATTGCTCAACATGTTTCAGACGTTAATACGTCCATCTTCAGGAGATCAAGATGATGCACGGTCCAATACGCATAAGATTTATAGAATTTATTTCTAAAACACTGAATTTCCAAAATTTAAATGCTCGGGTAAAGTAAAAAATTCCAGCTGCCATAAGATGTGCTTGGTATTTCAACCCATCTACATATACAAGAGTTTTGTAAGGTGCTTGCATACAAGGCGTGATTTGTGCTACTGTCTTAGGATTGGACAGTACTTGTTGGTTATAACACAATGAACAGACATGTTCATTCCTGTCTGCAGTGCAGTGCGGAACAGTAGAGTATAGTATTCTTCTTTGCAGATGAGTGGGAATTTCTGTTTGCAAACATGGCCTCATGTAGCAAGAATGAATTAGGAATCATTGATATTTCAAACTTGTTAGATCACAATGAAATGATAGATTAACTGTCAGATTCTGGTAGTAGTGAATTTTTGGACACAGACGAAAGCAGTGGTACTGATTTCAGTGAGATAGATGATGATGCATTTTTGCTGGACGTTGGTGAAAACATTGGTACGGGTGATACTGCTTATGTGATTGACAGTAATTTTCTGTAGGAGGACATGGACAATTATGTTGGCTGAGAAACATTTAGTGAAATTAGTGGACAATGAGATGGTGCTAAGAGTCTGACTAAAGCTGTAGATGTATTTAAAATTTTTTTTAAAAAATATTTTGTGCAGAAAAGTGTGACTGAGACCAATTGCTATGCTGAGTAGTTAAAAAATTCAAGGGGCAATATTTTCTGCAAACAGTCAAGAATAAATGAGTGGCAGCCTGTGACAGCAGAAGAAATATATGTTGTACTGGCATTTTTCATGCTAATGGGTACTGTACAGAAGCGCAGTCTGAGATTGCATTTCCCACTAAATCAACTTGTTGATCACCTAAAATTTATGATAGGCTTGGCCGAGGGCTTGTTGGTGAAATATAAATTTTAGAAAAAAAAAAATTGTCCCAAACTATTATTATGTCCACCAGGTGTACCATTTGAGAGAAGGAAAGGACAGAAGTCAGCGCTTCTTTGATGAAGAACTGGAGGAACATCAACCATTTCCCACCTTGCATCAGGCGTTAGACTCTCTTGACCCTCACGTAGGATTCAACGTAGAGATTAAATGGACTATGCAACGAAAGGTGTGTCTTACATACTGCACTGAGAGCAGATCAGATCACTGGTATGCCAGCGGATACAGAGGTTACCATTCTGGACTGATTTTTGGATAGAAACTCTTTAAAATTTTCAAGGAGGAGAAGATTAAGATTTCTGGTGTGTTGTAGTGTGAAGGATTTAGGTCCTTTGGGTGCCTGGACCTTGAACTGTTGTAGATGAAGGTGACGTATTCATTTAAAAAATGTCAGGACCCACTTACGTAGCAATGCAGTCACATCCCAGAAGACCAGAACTTTTGATTACAACACTGTGAAAATCTCAAAATCCATGTTATGCCATATTGACTGGTAAATTTCTTTCTGGGATCTTATGCTGTGCCAGTTGATACCACTAGGTAACTACCAGTTGACATGGTGTAACATCCCAGAACAAGTAACCGTTTACCAGTCAACATTACATAACATCCCAGAAGACTTGAATCTGTGCCTGTAGTGCCTTGAAAACCTCAAGTCTTATACTGAAAAACCTCGTGTGAAGATGACTACAGTACTCTTCAGAATGCATTAATTAGTGAAGAGTGAAAGTTTTTACATGGTCAAACAAGGTATTTCAACAATCCAGCTCATTCTTTGAAAAAGACTACTGTGTCCTCTGTCTGATCTTGAACACCTGAAATACCCAGCTAAGTTTCAAGCTGTTATTTTATTGTTTATGTTGTGCTTACAGGATGGTACGTATGAGCTGAACCACCCGTTTGACCTGAACATGTATCTGGATATCGTCCTTAAGGTGGTTCTCCACTCTGCAGGCAGCCGTAAGATTATCTTCTCGTGCTTCCATCCAGACATCTGCACGATGTTAGTTATCAAATTTGACCATAATTTTTGTACATCATTTATCTGAATTTAATTCATAGCTGCAAGGTCACATCAGTCTACACATCCACCCCCATGTTTCATCACCATTACTACTTTGTGGCTTTTTGTATGTCATAGTAGTGTTCAGTGCTAAAAGTTGACTTAAACTTCTTTATGGTCCTTTTCATTTTGTCTCTCAATCCAGTGCAACCCTTACTTCACATGAAGCTCAAATCTGACTTTTGAACTTTTTAAGAAAAGTTCTCTGTGTACGGAAATAGCACATACAGGGTGGTGTACAAATAGCTGACACATAGAAATTTATCTGCTACAAACTTCATACATTTTGCTTATGCATCTGTGCCCCCCCCCAGTATATACTTCATGTGGCCAGCTTTGCTTCAAATAACTTCTTGAAGTCGATGATAGAAGTTCATCATGACACAATGACACATTTCTTCCTGAATTCCTCTGCATAACTTAACAAGCATTCCTCCCACCTCATATTTATATATTTATTGGATGATTCATATGGGAATGGCTTCTACTTCAAGAAACCCCATAAGAAGAAGTTGCAAGTTCAGAGCTGAAAGGTGGCCAGAAGTTGCCACAGTTGTGATAATCCAGAAGTGTTTTGAATTGATGCAAGGACCAAAAACAGTGTTCAAGAAGTCCAGCATGACCTTTGCAGTATGTGGCATGACACCGTATTGATAAAGCACTGTGTCTGCAGAGGCAAGCCATTTGTGTTAAGTTGTGGCTAGGAGTTGTTCTGGAACATATTGCAATTGCACTCAGTTTACTGTTTCATAAAAAAAAAATATTGGGCCGATTAAGCTGCGGTTGGACACGGCAACCCAAATGGTGATTTTCCTCTGTGTCTGCTCTTTCCATGGGAGTTCAAAGGAGATTACATCCCCCAAAACCACATGTTGAAAAGAATTTAGTCCTTTCCATCTGCCTAGGCTCTGAACTGAAGTCGCCTGTCTTTGACGTTGTTGGAAAGTTTATGCACCACAGAAGTTTCTGTGTAGGAACATTTTCAAATCCATTTGAAATATTCTTTGCATCGAGCATTGAGACTTTCCATGCTCATGAGCTGCCTTCCTTGTTGATTTGCTAGGGCTCTGCTGAATTGCCACACAGATAGCTTTCACTCACATTCAGAGTGTGCAGATGATTCTCTCCCTCTGTACATTCTTTCTTCTTTAAACTCTTTGAACAAGCAAAGTATAGTGTTTTTACTGGTGCCCAACAGGTTAAAAAAAATAAGTTGAAATGTTCTTGGCATGGTGGTAACACTCTTCATTTCAGCCAACAAAACAACACCTTTGGCTCTCTGCTGAACCCATAATGCAACTGCGATCCGCCATTTTAATGAACTGCTTCTGTGACAGTTGGTGTTGTGGTTTGTGAGACTTAAAGCCACCTAAGAGCATTTCCACGAAATACCCCATACTTCCACATAACTGAAATAGCATAGCATGAGTATTTATTTTTTGATCCTTTTTACAAATGTGTCAACTATTTGTGTCACTCTGTATGACACGTTGGAGATACTGCTAAGATTTGTAACTTCTAATTGAAGCAGTATTCAGGGTGGTTGGTATGTAACAAATTGCAAGTAAAGTATCTTATGCCTGAGCATATGTATTATCTGTATCACTTCCAAAGGTAAAGACAGTGCCAAAGCGCATCATGAGGTACAAGTTTCACATTCATACACTTTGCAGGGTCTGTAATTGACATGGTATGCTGCTGTTTTAAAGGGCTCCAAAGGCTTTTTTAGTGCAGTGGTGAAGAGAGAAATATCCCTACTTCTTTGCAGAACTTAACCCCACAGTCAACCAACTAATTTATTAAGAATGGCATTTATGAATCTGCTGCTTTGTGTTTATACTATTTATTGTGTTTGTTAATAGCATATTTGAAATGTACCAGGTAACACTGAGGCAAGTGAAGATCACAGAAACACAAAGAACATAGGCCTATCTGGGCCCTGCTAATATCTCTCCTCTGTTATTGGTTTGTACTGAGAACTTATACTTGTATATTGTTACAGGCTTCGTCTTAAACAGAACAAGTATCCTGTCATGTTCCTGACCCAGGGGGTGACAAAAAAATATCCTCCTTATAGAGATCCTCGGACACATACGATGCAGATGGCTGTGAACTATGCTAATAGTGCTGGAATATTGGTTGGTATCAGTTATTAAGTTTGTGTTGGCATGTAGAGCAGTTTTGTATTTAATGCAATATAAATATTTGTCTCTACTAAATTACAACAATTCTTCAATGGGGCAATGATGTAACAGAAAAAAAACATGAAAGCAGTGACCCATCACATTCAGTTGATAGCACTGGGGCTTATACCCCAAGAAAACACTGTTTGTTATAACACAGTGCTCAATTATATGTCATTTCTGTTATCATAAATATCTTACAACATTTTAAATGGGGAGCAGTACTGTCAGTGTGCATTGTTTTTGAGTCCACTGGTAACAAGTTTAATTTGCTCTTGTGTGTTCATTTCATAATCCATGTGTAGGATGTGTCTGAAAGATAGATTTACAATATTTGATGAGTTAGTGTGACAGTGTTCCTTGGAATGGGTGTTAGGTTTACTATTGATTTTTAACACAGTATTCATAAGGATTTGTGGGCCAGGTAACTCAGTCGGTATAGCGACTGACTACGGGCTGGATGGTCCGGGATTGAATCCTGGTGGGGACGAGATTTTTCGCCCATCCAGACTGGCCCTGGGGCCCACCCAGCCTCCTGTACAATGGGTACCGGGTCTTTAATGGGCTGGGGTGTGCTGCTGACTACTCACCCCCCTTCTAGTGCCACAGTCATGGAAGAGTAGAGCTATACCTCTACCCACCGTCTGGGCCACACCGGGCCTGTAACGGGATCACTTTACCTTTACCTTTTACTCATATGGATTTAAATTTAAACATCTTCCTCCCCCAGTTTCCATAGATGATGTATATTGAATGTGTCCCATCAGTATGTCCATTGTTCTTACAGTGTTTTGGCTAATGAGACATGGTGTACAAATACTGTATTTATCTGGTTGTAAGATGTGAAATTTGCCTAATTTTTTTTCTGGAAAACTGGGGTTACCTTTAAATGCACACAACTTTAAAAATCTCTCTTGCAGTCAATTTTGCTGGAAATTGAAGATCATGAAGAGGGCTCATCTTAAATGCAAGGTTTTCTTGTATTTAGATAATTACAATATTATTTGGCTGATAATGTGAAGGAGGTTGAATTGGATGGTGTAGCATGTAGTGTGTAGAGGGAGATGAGAAATTCAGCAGAATTCCGTTCATCCAACTTGTCAGATGGTACCTCTACCGACCTAATATCTTTGTTGGATACTGCTCCAACACTAGGAGTGTTCAAGTGATCAGGGGAGTATTCCATTTGAATATCTCCTTTGACTGCTTGGTCAGGGTCATCAGGGTCCTATTCTGTGTTTCCTGGATTCTTCATACCTGAAGTAGTAGATGAAAAAGGAAACAAGTGGTCAGGAGATACTCGAACAGTTGATACACAGACACTGTTCGAGGTCTTTTTGAACATGCCCTTGAGAACAGCCATGTTTCATTGATTAAGCTTTTTCTGGTAAAAAGCAAAACTTATGGTATTGGGACTGTTGTCCTCATTGCCAGATTGTCAGGATTTCTGCATTATTGGACATTGGATGGAAGGAAAGTTTACAGTATGTTCGGAACTGAGGTCAGAAAACCTGAAGAGGAAACCATTTTAGACACTTGAACTTGTTAGAAAGATAATATTTAGGTTACTGTTCATGAATTAAGGATTTGGACTGAATTTATATGGCTGGGGTAGGATCCAGTATAGAGAGCTTTTGTGAGTGCAACACTAAACATTCATTTTCCATAAATGGAAGGCAAGTTTTTAACCAGATGAGTGACTGTGAACTTCTCAATAAGGACCGCCATGTAAATTGCATAGTTGGTGTCGAAATGTAGCATGTTTTGTCACAGTTATGTCATATTTAACTACAGCCGTAATTCCTGTACTTGTATCAGTTCTTTGTAACAATTAGGTTTATTAATACAGTATGGGTATATGTGTTCTCTAGGGTATTAATGCTCACACAGAAGACATTTTGAGAGATGCAACCCAAGTAAAAATGGTGATAGATGGAGGACTTGTCATCTTTTGTTGGGGTGATGACAACAACAATCCTGCAACAATAAAGCACCTTAAACAGCTTGGTATACATGGAGTTATTTATGACAAGTATGCATAATGAAATATTACATTCTTATAGAAATTAAGATCAGATAAATTTCATGAAATTCTTGCTATCATTGAGTTCAGTTTTATATGCCTTCCCATCTCATATTCAAAATCATCAAGATTATATATTCACAGTACTGTAATTTAGCTGTTGTTTTGGGTGAGTACAAAACTTCGTCTTCCACCCTAAATGAAGGACACTGATTGAGGGTGTTAGAGAACAAAGTGCTGAGGAGAATATTTGTACCTGAGAGAGAGGGAGTGACAGGGGTGTGAGTTCAGGCTTCTGCCACAAAGCAGATGAGAACTGCACTCTTCTAGGCAAGTAGTGGTATGACTACTTGTTGCATAATAGCCCAGAACAGCACAATTCTCAAGTGACAGGAGGATGGAGAGAATTGTGTAATGTAACTTTACCTTAACTATTATATTTTTAGTTCTTGAATTAGGCCTGATGATGGCTGGAACCCAGAGCCAAAACTAGTCACCTGTAAAATAATTTTAACGTTTGTTATATGTGACAAGACATTTAGTAAATATACTAATGTGAACTTCACCTTTTTAATTAGCATGTTGAAGCTAAGGAAGAGAAGGGGACAGACATGTGATGCACATGAGGGTGATAAGAAAGGCATTAGGGCCTTAAAGAAAACCTGATGAAAAGGGAGGCATCAGGGTAGATCATAGTATATATTAAAATATGTTGTTCAGGAACAGGGTGAGGGTATTGACTGGATTCATATGACACTGAAGAGTGTCTAGAAATGGGCTGCTCTGAACATGGTAATGAGTCTTCAGGTTCTGTGAAAGTTAAGGAATGTTTGATTCAGCTGAGCCATTGTCAGGTGCTAAAGAAGGACTCTGCTACAAGGAGTCAGGGAAGTCCAAATTGAGACAGGTACCAGTGTTGTGCTGTAAGATGATAAACCAATATGAGCACTTAGTATCAACACAAGCAAAGCTTGATGTACTGTAGTGTTCACCTCACAAGCCTGTGACACTTCATTCAAGGACATGAGTATCAAAGTGGACTGCAGAGACCACAGAATGTCTAAGACAAGCCTTTAATGGATTTGAATGTACACAGTAATGCAAAAGAATGGACTGTGGAGCACGGAAGTCCCCATTTCATAGGCAGGGTTCACTCATTGGTGTGAAAGTTGGTTTTGGGTGTACCCTGAGTTTGGGGAGGATTATGTCAGTCCCATGTTAGGCATATGCATTTAATTTTGAGGGATAAATTTGGCAGTCACTGCAGCCATTCTGTAATATTACTGTTGCAGTTGACTCAGCACAAAACCCCATAATGAGCATGCATTGTGGATGGATATTGTCTTGTCATAGTTGCCCACCTTCTTTCTTCTACATGTATGATGTGTGTTTACTGTTGCATGCTTTATTCTTTGTTGTCCTAAATTTGAGTGTGAGGTGTGATTTACCTTAACACGGTAAACGTGGGGTTGGGTTTGTTTCATTTATTGCTTTGCTGAACAGAGAAGAGATGTGGTTCTTATTGGTATGAGGATCAGTCAGAAAATAAACATACATTTTCTATATTTGGGTTATTTTTTGTTTGCAAGTAACAATTCTTGCAGATCCTGCCTCACAGGGGGACCTCCAAATGTACAGAATTCTAAAATTTGTTGTGGGTTCTTTTGCACTGTATTGTTTTCTGCTGTGAGGAGGCAGTGTTGTGACATAGGCTATTCTGAATTAGTTTTCAGCAAAGAAAGTGGAACAAAAATTTGGCATGTGATGTTTACACACATTGTTAAAGTTGGCCCCTCTTTTCCAAGTCAGGTTATGTTATAGAAATGACTGCCAGACCTTATTCCTTATTAACTGTCTCATGATAAAATTCTTACTGTATTCGTGTTATGAGATTTGAGAGTAACTTTTTTAATTTCAGTGGTCCCAAGACTGGTTATCTGCACCAGTGTTTTTGGCAGTAAGAACAGTTTTGATTTCCTTATATGGACATCCCACTGCTTTTTGACGTAGTCCATGGTACTGTTGAATCTTTTATCATATTGTGAGGCTGTTTTTCTATTTTGTGCTGATATAAGCTGATGACCTATATTTACAGCCATAATATCACAACTGTTTCCACCTCATGATCATCTTTAGATTTGCGGCTGCCAACATTGTACCTCTGTACTGGAAACAGATGGTAATTGCATGATGATGAATCTCCATTGTATAATCGCAATCAGTGTAGGTTCTTTAGTTACCAAATTATACAACAACTGAAATGTATTTTCTTGCCAACCCCATATTCATCAGTTATGTTCCATAGGCATCTGAAGAAATGGCATTATCAGTAGGAAAGACTTTGCTTATGTCTGTGCCTTCCTGTATTGAGGGTTCATTATTTACACATGTTAAGTTACTCTCCTCCTCCTCTCTTTTAAAGTGCAGCATTTTAGAAGTAGTTGGTGTTAGAAAAATAAGATCTGTGACATGTACAAATTAATTTTGCAAACCTAATCACTGCTGCATAGGATAGAGCTAATCAAGTCACAAAAAATCATGCATTATTTTATGATAGTGCAGCTGTAAAGCCTGTTTTTCATGTTGTACACTTACTGAAACAATATGATTGCTTTCAATCAGAATTGACAAGTACAATTCCAAGGAAGTTAAGGAGAGTATATTTCTGGCTGAAGCAAGGGAGATGCAGAATCAGCTACTGAAGGCAGCAGAGGCACTGCAGGATGCTCCAGTCACCTCTTCCTCCAACTTCGGTAAGTCTTACCACTCTCTGTTTGCAGACACTGGATACCAAGGGACTAAAGAATGTGCTGTTATGCTTTGTCCCTGAAAACAGGATGACAAGTATCATGTTCATGATATTTTTGTCAGTATAGCTTTCGTGATGAATCAAAGAGTGCAGCATATGGAGGTATTAGTAATATAGGTTAGTGTCATTGAGGTTGCTGTTAAAAATTTGGTGCAAATGCAGGGACAGTCTAAACAGAAATCTTATTTTATTTCAATTGTCAAGCTACAAGTATCAGCCCTGTACACAGGTCATCATACTTCATATAAAAACAGTATGTTAAAGGTAAAAAATACGTATTTTGAACCTGAGTTGATATTGAATATAAAAACACAATAGGATGACAATCATAAGTAAATGCTGTTGAAAAGTTGGAAAGAAACTGACTAGGTATTGATCATATGTATACAGAACTTATGCAATTAGGAGGTGAAACAGTGTATCCTGAGATCCATAAACTTAATAATTGTGTTTTCAATTAAGTGAGGATTTCCTCAACATTGGAAGGTGTTTTATTGTACCTATTTATAATCATGATTATTGAAGCTTATTTGTCTGTAATCAACTACACAGAGAATTTTATTTTTCATCTCTCAAGTTCAGCTTCATATACAGATGGAATTGTTGGGTTCATCAGTTTGGGTTTGAATGTACTGGATCATCTAATGATCAGATATTTTGCCTTTGTTGTACACTTGAGAAGAAGCAGGAATATGCTGTGGCTGTACATCAGCTGTTTATACACATCAAAGAAGCCTATAAAGGTAAAGCAATCCCATTACAGGCCTTGAGGGTTCCAGGAGGTTGAGGCTGTCAGATTTCAAGACAGTTGGTAAATGAAGGTGGTAAAGTTGTCAGCCCTATGCATCAGCTGCCTTTACCACTAGGAAATATACGTGGTATCATTTCTGTTAGAGGCTGAGTCAACCCCAGTGCCATAGTGCAGCCGGAAGGATTATGTCAATGAAAAATTCCAATGACACCATCGGGAATTGAACCCGTGACCTTGTAGCGCAGTGCCTCAACCAACTGCACCACCGCGTGCCCCCCAGAGAAGCCTATAAGTCTGTGTAACTCTGCTGGTTTGAAAGTTCATCCCTACCAGCCTTGGTTGCACCCAGAACCTGAACAGTAATCCAAACATTAACAAACTTACCAGCATCAGAAACAGTCTCCAACTAGAACTGAACAATCAGCACTCCTTCAGTATATCCCTTTTCTCCAAGGATGGTAGAATGAAAGGTCCCCCACCTGCCCCAAATTCATCTCAGTATGGACAGTGTGAAATTTACAACCTGTTTTGAAGACTGCTGCAAGAGTTAGAAGATCTGACAAGCCCAGATAGTTGTGTTCAGTTACCTGCTCATGGACATTCTTCATTGGAAGACTAATAGATTTTTCACTTGCTTCCCAGAAGTTTGTATCATGCAGAGGAGATATTCTGCAGTTACTGCATGTGAGAAACACATCTGCATTGTATGCTTACTGCATTCGTGAGAGATTATGCCTTGCAGACATACAACCACTTGTCAGTTAGTGAAAGGGTGAATGATGGTAGTACAATCTTTATCCCAGACACTGTGTATTATTGTCAGGTTGAGCTACAAAATCGTATACAGTCTGCATCTGCACGTGTGTGTATAGCCACTCTGAAACTGACGAGCTTCCTTGTGTATCCTTCACCTTATATTCCAGTGACATTGGCCTATCTCCAGGATTTAAATTCACATACCTGCTTGGAGACTTTAAGTGCATAACTGAAGGCTTGGGGTAGTGAGGATGAAGATGAAGGAGGTCATAGCACAAAGATTATGTAGTGGGGGACTGCATTATTGAGGGGTTTGTAATTGTTGCACTTAGCACCAAAGTTAGTTTTGTAGGGTAGTTACTTTTGTAATAGTTGACAGACATCTTGTGTAACAGTATATGACTGTTAGTTGGATCAGGCTGGCTGATGGTATCTGATGACAGGCTTTCATGAAAAGAGTGATGAGCATGGATTTTATAAAGGATGAAAATTTCTTGACTGGGTTAAGTATGAACTATTTTTATATTCGTGGTTCTGTACGTCGAGCTTCTAGGTTGAAAAAAGCCAATGAGATGCAACAGTATGCAGATATTTATTTGCTGCTATATTACTCTACATGTTTTGGTTGTCCATTGCACCCAAAACATGTAGAGTAATTTAGCAGCAGATTAATATCTGCATACTGTTGTATATCGTTGGATTTCTTCAACCTGAGTATGAGCTGTTTGAATGATCCTGTTCATTAGATTCATATAGCGTTAATGACATAATTTAGGTACATATTCCATTAATGTCATAGTCAGAATATTAGAGTGTTGTGTGTAATAGTTCTCTTTTTTTGTTGATTTTGCAGGTGTTTGAACTGCATGGTATGGAAAGTGCTCAAAAGAGTCTGTCCACTCTGTCAGCAACTTCATTGTTGTCCTCATTTTCTGTTAGCCCTTTTACTGTTTCACTGCCTAGCTTCCCTGAAACTTCCACTGGGGAAGGACACACCAACACATGTTTGATGCTAGTAAGGTATTTCACATAAAGCCACTTTAGATACATTCAAGATACAGTTTTATATCCTGAAACCACTGTAAAAAACAGTAAATAGTTTGCATATTTTATCGTATGATGAAGACGAGGTTATAGAGTGTATGTTTTTGTTTCACTGTATAGTTTCAAGCATTTTCTTTGAGTCATTTGTTTTTGTGATAATGCTGTTAGGTGCTATGCTTCAATATCCTTATACTTGTTGCTCTTCTAAACAATAAATGGCCTTTATTGGGCCATTTTGCGTTATATATCATAAGCTATAAGAAGAGCTACATTAGCTACACCATTCCAAATTGAAACAGTATTATATATTTTTTGCATTTTTTATGTTAGAATATGTGAAACAACAATGACTAATTATTCTTACACATTTCAAGCTGACCTGTAATATATGAAAGTTAAGGTCTGGCTGTCACTATTCATCTGTCCATATGCAAATACTCAGTGGATGTATGTGTGATAAATACCCAGCTTCATTTATGTGACCTCTTATATGAAAATTCAGTTTGGGACTACACAAATATTTGAATGTACATTTATATTTTGTGATGGATTGGTTACTAGAGTCCAAACAATGTCTGATGATCAGACTGCATTTTAAAGCCGAAGTTAATTTTTGAAGTCAGATTTTTCATTTTTATATTTAACTGTTGTCTTTATCATATCATCATTGTCCTAGATGTTGTCATTGTCATTAACTACAAGAACATAACAGATAAAAATCTATAGAATACATGACAGAAAAATTTAATAAATACACATTTCTTCCATGAGTAGTCCCTCCCCCCATGGAAAATAGTCTCAAGTACCTAAATTTCACTTACTGGGAGGATGTTCTTATTTACCGTTGCGGCAGAAACACTAAATTGCTTGATTTTAATGTTTTAGTAACATTAATTTACACATGCTGTCTTAACAGGCAGTTTGGTGTTGATGGTCAGAAATATTATTATCACAATTGGAGAGAAATCAGGAAGTTGCAGATATATTTGATACCTATCAGTTTAAGGAAATTACTTTATTTCATGATTTTATGAATGATATGGATCCACATATATTTGATGATCAGAAATATTAATTTCAAAATTGGAGAGAAATTGGGAGTTGCAGATATATTTGACATCAGTTTAAGGAAATTACTTTATTTCATGATTTTATGAATGATATTAATCCATACACATATATATATATATATATAGAGATTGCATCATAATTTTAAGATAATTGTTTCAATTTTTAAAATGCTGTAGAAAGTAAAATAATTTGGGAATGTGTGTAAGCATTCATCCATTATTATGTGACCTACTGATGCATGTTTGCCATCTTTTAACACTTTGAATCCCAGCCCTCTAGCATTTCATAGGTTCCAGAAACCTGGGGATTTTTTGACATATTTCTTTCTCCTTGCTACCATACTGACCTCCCTCCTATATAAACATTATGTATCACTACATTTCAGAAATTAATTTGGATCCTTCTACTTAAAGTAATTCTTTCCATCAGTTATAGTATGGTCATCAAGTAACCATTAAAAATGTACATACAATCATGAAATTGTATTGTTTATAGTTTGTTTATATAACACTGAACATTGTAAATGAGAAACAGGTATAAAACCTTGAATCTGTGACATTGTTAAATTATGTTGGATAGTTTTTTTCATCCCACAAGTTGGATCATTAGATTTGTGTTGTTGTCATTATTTTAACATATCTGAATACAGCAATATCCTTCATGAAATACAGGAACTGTAACAAGCTCAAATATCATACAGTAATTCATCAGTTTCTATAGTAGCGTTTATTTTCTGGTTCTTATTCTAGCACTGTCCACAGTGCACTTCTACATTTGCAATGTTTTGAGAGAACATTCAGGATTGCAGTATATTACGGTATGTAGCTTTATATAGTATAATATGAATATAAAGATATCAGTTTCTATGTATTGTACCTTTACTGTTATAGTATATCAAACATATTGTTGTTGTTTGCAGCATTTTATGTTGATTTGGTTTCTCAGGTGAAAGCTGATGCTGCATTTTTAATGTGGGTGTAGGAATGTTAAATGATGTTAAGAATTATTTTATTGCATGTGACAACAAAAACTGGTTGATCCACGTGAGTTTTAAACTACCTTATAAAAGGAAAACTTTTGAATATTCAGGAGCTTGGAACATTTTGCATCAGAGGAAAGGTCCAGACACTAAAATGCTGATAACATGTTCATTGGATCATAAATCTATAAAGTTGTGGCCATGGTACATTTCAAATGACTTAATCTTGTAACATCATAAGAATGGATGAAAGTGTTGTCAGTAGGTTACTTGTCTAGTGTCCTGTTCTCAGTATTGCTAGTTCCAAACATCTGTATGGTACTATAGTGCTGTGCACTTAGAGCATACTAGTAATTTATGAACTTCAGGTTTTGAAAGCAATTGTTGATCAAATGGTAGTCTTCATTTTTGTTCCTGTACTATGCACTGGTTAAATTAACTGTTTTAGAGGAATGTACACTGGCCTATTAGCACCAGAAATGTCAAGAATCAGAATAGAAGAGGAAAGGTTGTCATATTTTTCAAAACTTTGAATAAGAGTTACTACACGCCTGTCGTTAATAATTCAGCCGAAACATTCAATTTGTTGTTGATTCTAGGGTACCTTGTTTTTAGAGTAATGGACATGTGAAATTCACATTGCTTTCCTGTACGTGACACAATGAGACACTGAATTTAGTTACATCCCATTCATGGCAACCACTGCTGTAAATATTTTAGAAGTAATACAGTGCCATCTTGTGCCCAGTAAGTATAGAGTAACACACATGCACACATAGAGCTACAACTGAGAAAGGTGGAAGATACAACCAAATAGTGCATTGAAATTGCTTTAATTATTTTTATTGATGAAATTTATATATATATATATACTTATACACTATTTTACTAATGGATAACAGCATTGTAAAAAATGTAGGGCATAAAATTATAACAGCCAGACTATTATATGCCTTATTTTAACCCACTGACTGTATGAAATCCTTTGGTGACTTTTGAAACTACTCAAACACATACTGCATTAGTTTAAATAAGAATGTCAGCAGATGGGTTAACAAGCAATGTACAAATAAATATGTGATAATAAATTTGTGCATATGTACATTTTTACTGAATTTTAAAACCACCAAACTGAAAATATACACTTTTGTATCCACTGATCTTATTTTACATTTGTTCTAATGTTGCAGTGCTAAGTGACACATTGAATTAATGATTTATCATGGAAGTGATATAGTTGTTCCGTGAACATTAACGTACTTCATTATTGCAGTAATCATCTGATTTCTTGTAAAATCAAATTTTTGTATGAACTACGTCTGTGCAGTTTGTGATGACTTCAGTTCATCCAGACATGAGTTAGCTTGTTTCAAGACTTCAGCATTGTTATGCTTTTTAGCATTTCTCCATGCCTCTTGATATACCTGTGTGGCTTCCTGCACCATTCCTTTCTTCATATATACAGTCCCAAGATTGATCAAAACTGAGCCAAAATCCTCCATATCTGGAAGCTTATTTCCAATGGTAACAGCTTGAGTCAAGTATGACATTGCATTGTCTATGTCATTCTGAACAAAGCAGATTGTGCCAAGATCATTTAACACTGCAACAATTTCCTCATTGTCCACACCATTTATTTTCACACACATGTCATATGCCTTCTTAAAATATTCAAATGCCTCTGGTAGACGGTTCAAGTCCACTAAAAATTTTGCATACCAATCCATTGTCAGTGCCCATAACATCAGAGTGTCTTGATCATTCTGTCCATCCTCAATATTCCTCTGGAGACTTGAAGCACAAAACTTAAATCCCTCTTCTGCCTTCCTGTAAACAACGTAGAGTAGTCATATATCTGATATGGTTTCAGTTAATGGAAAAATTGAGAATTCAAGTCTTCTGGGATGGTATATTGTATCAACTGGTAAATAATCAGTGACATTTCAGAGGAGCATAGGGCCTCAATCTTCAGGGTCAAGCAGTCCAGGAAGGGACCTGAAAGTGGGGGCATTAATTCTCCTCTGAAACATCAGTAACTATTTATCAACTGACACAGTGTAATGCCCCAGAAGACTTGAATCTTGATCATCACCACTTTGATAACATCAAATCGTACATAACTAAGGGGTTTTAAGTCATTCCTAAATTGAATTCCCTTTTGAACAGTTATTCCTAGTATATGTATTGCTCTTGCAGCTAGATTTTCCGGTCGGTACCCTCAGCTGATCATTTGGTAACAATTTTACCTTCTATACACATTAGATTTTCACTGTGAAGGTGCTTTCTGTGTTTTTGTATGGGATGAAGGGGAATGATGTGTAGGTACAATAATTTCATTAATGGTGAAGGTAAAGTTCACCCTAGAACAGGCCATGAAGGTCCATATGGGTAGAAAAAGTATAGGTCTATCCTTTCTTTAAGCTCAGTGCTAGATATGAGTGGGTGGTGAATATACCCACCTAATTGACCACCCAGGAAGGACACTCAGTGGGACCCATGGCCAGTCTGGATGGGTACAGAAAATATCACCCCTACCAGGATTTGATCCCTGGACCTCCCAACCTGTAGCAAGTCACTATACCAACTATGCTATCCCAGCCCATATAATTTCACTAACAGGTACTTTAACAGCGAAACCTCATGTATGAGGACACAGGACCAAATAGTTAACCTTAGAAGAGTCCATGTTTTATATATCCCTGAGCTGTAGTGCGTACTTGAATTTGAATGTAATTTTATTTCTACTTTTCCCTTTCTATCATGAAGATAAAATTGCAACCACTGGCTAACTAAACCTGAGATTCCATAAAACTTCATTTTGACAGTACACAATCAAATGCTTCAGCAGTATCATAGGATATTCCACTGTGCATTTTATTATCAGGAGTGAAAAGGAGTTGTCTCTAATACTGGACAGACTTTATCTATTCATAGATTCCTCTAAATTCCATTTGCTCATTTGGAAGGATGTTTGAGTGGAATAAATTACTTTTTCTTTTATACATAATTTTTCATCTATGTATTTGATGCTTTTTCAGTTCTCATCACTTTCATTTTCCAATTTGTGCAAATACATGCACATCCACAGACTGAGGTTGCTTATTTTTAACAATGAAGCCTTTCTAAATGTAACATTATACATTGCTGTGTGTTGTTTATGAACATGAATGCAGTTATGCCTTTTAAAATATTATCACTTCAATCATATTTAAATACCAAACATAGCCATCCTGTGTGTAAAGATAGTTATTTCTGGTGATACGCTTCTTTTCTATGCATCTGTACATAAGATGTATTATTTTAAACATAATGATCTATGGTATGTACCGAATATCCTTTTGAATTTTGTAAATATTTGCAAGTTTGAGACTCATATGAATCATTTTGTTGTCTGTTTTAGATACATCCATAGACAGCAAACGCTGCATTACACTAACAAACAGTTTTTCTGCTTTTTCGTATTCTCCTCGTTCATAAGCCAGATTTGCAAGCAGATCATAGATATAAGTGACACCATCATAGTTTTGTTGTTCTTGAGCAAGTTTTAGGGCAATGTGAAGCATTTGTTCCGCTTTCTTCAGTTCTCCTTTCTGGAATGGAAAACAAGATTGCACAGTATATTAATGTTGATCACAGCCAAATGCTATCACATCGGGTTTGTTTGGACATGCATTCTGTGACATTACTGAGCAGCTGCAGTTTGTTTAGCTTTGGATAACCGTGTTGTATACCTATATGGTAACAACCAATATCTTACTATGGCTTTTATTGCAGTGTATTATGCAAGGCTTTGACAATGTTTTTACCTCATAACATCATCAGTGTATTCCGATTACCTGCATCACTTTCAAGGCCATTGTTTGTATGGGCATGTTAAATATGTACTTAAACATTAACTATATCAGATACATTAAAATATTTTATATACTTCAATGCTGCACATCTGTAAAAGTACTTTACTCATGCCCTGTTTTTCACTGGGAGTCGGGATTACTCAGTCAGTACAGTGATTAGGCTATGTATTGCACAGTCAGTAGTTTGATATCCAGCAAGAGCAAAGAGTTTTCTTAAAAATCTCTTAACTTTCTGTGGGGCCAGCCCAGTTTGCCATTCAATGGGTACTGCAGCCTGTTCCACTAGGGTAAACCAGCCAGGATATGAAGGTGAATGCTGACTGTAAACAGGATTTTCACCTTTATTTATTTTGATCTTAATGTTGTTATGCTTTTTACACTGATATCTGTACTAACCAGTTTGTATCATCTTTAGTTTCTTTATTGCTCTAGGTGCTGTAGGATCAAGAATATATACAAGCGATGAATAAAAAAACTTAAAATGTAGAGAAAATAGAGTACTACAGGTTAAATGACAACAGGGTATGAATAAAGTTTATAGTAATAGGACAATTTCACCAAATGTCTAGTATGAAATATATAAAATGCTTGTAAATTATTGTATTCAAAAAGTTTTTAACGATTTATGTAGGTATGTTTTATAGTTACTATCTAAGTGCATATTTAACTTAACCACACAAACAAAGGCACTGAAAGAGGTAGGCAGGTAGGAGGAGGAACGACAATAATACAAGATACAACGCGTCATATATTAAAGAAGAATGAGCAATAAAATCAACAGCTGGTGTGATATTTGCTATATAAGAATTGCATGATAATGCAAATTACACCATACTAGTATGACAGTTTAGACTCTGAATTGCTAGGTAGCTACCTTGATTGATTTGAAGTTACTGCCAATACACCCGTATCAAGTTATTCATACCTGTATAAGTAGAATGCCCCTTTTGATGGTTGTAATTAATTCAGGTTCTTTTTCAGAATCATCATCCTTAAGGCCAAGGAAACTAAGAAGTCCTGCCGACACAAAGCATAGTCCAATGTTCGCAGACGGCCAATCATTTTTGCGAGTGGAGCGGTTAGAGGTTAAACTATATTGATGGCCTACATTATTCGAATAACAAGTAAACCGACTTACGACACCTGCAGTGTTATACTTAACTGCACCTAACGTACAGTAACCGAATCCTACTATAACCTTGCCAAAATCATTTTTTATTCTGTTAACACATTTTCCAACGGTTCTAACGTACATGTTCAGATAATACTGTCGTCTGCTAGCACAGCCGGCAGGTATTTTGTTGGATTAATCCGTGGCAATGATTATCGGCGCTACCACTCCCGATTAGGCGGAGACGATATAAACACTTCATATCAAGATGTGGTTTTGTGTAGCTGCAGGTAAGAGTCTGATATAGCGCGACCGCGGGCACAGTTGAGTACTTGTACAAATCAAGCCGTGGTTACTTTACTCTAATCCGTGGTTCACACCTTGACACACCTTCAATTGTGACTGAAACACCTGTAACCACCGTGGGGTGAGCAACTGTGCTTCTTACGCAAGTGGGAGTAGTGAGAAGAATATATATATGTACCAATATTTTGTTCGTGTGTTAAGCGAAGTGGGGACCTAAAAATTCCATTAAAAAAACAGATGTTTGTGAGGTGAGACATTTGAAAGTACGGTCTTGAGAAACTCAACGGTTGCATATGTAATTTGGTCCTGAGTTTCGTATTACTTGTGTCACGAAGAGCTGTATGTGCGATTTATGTTAGACTTTAATGTTTTAACATCTGTTTAGGTTACAAGTATGAACTCTACTACTGTACCTGAAGACTCTATCAAGAGTGATGGCAACCAGTCAAGTAATTGGGTACGTTTTGAAGATGATGATGGTGGGAAATGCAATTCACAAATTAAGGAACCATCAACAAATCAAGCACAGCCAATAGCTGCTGCAGTATTGAAAGCCGATGAATACGGTGGGGCTGTTATTAATACAGAAACGGTCCATATAAATGCTAACCGCAATGTCAATTGTTCTGTATCTCCAGAAGAGACTGATGTGTCGGCTAATAAAACAACGGTGATCACTTCCAGTAGCCGTCAGGAATATAGTGGTGCCGTTATAAATACAGAGTCAGTACATCACAATCTAGATCGTAGCAGTTTAAGTCGGTCTGTAGGGGAGGACCAGCAGCAATCTGAACCAACTCCTTCAGCTGCTGTACATAGCAGACCCAAGGATACGAGAGTAGGCATGCACAATGTAGATCTGAGGGACACAAATAATGGTAGACCTGCATTAAATACCAGAATTTCAACTCTTGGGAATCCTGTCATCAGACAAGGCTTTGGTAAGCTGAAAAATAATATATGCACTTTAGTCCAGAAATGTATAGACATAACATTTTACAAACCTATTCACCAACACCTTGAAATGCTCTTATTTGTTATCCATAGCAGTATATTTCCATTAAAATTGTATTATTCATATGTAATATATACAAGCTGGGCAGTTTTCTATACTCCCTTAAAGTCTTTCAGCTTGGGCATTCTATCTGTTTATGGCAAAGTGCCATCCCCCATTATTGTGGGCTCATTCATGGGTCACTCGTGGAAAAATAACAGTGAGTGGTACATCAAACTGTTTAAATTATTATGTAATTTTTAGAGTATGTACGTAATTTACAAAAGTGTCCACAGGCTGCATAATATAACATGCCATGCATTGGATACCCACATCTTTCGCTTTTCAGACCACCGTGTTATGATGTAAAATGGTTGCTATGACAAATACTGAATGCATGGTACTTGAGGTATATAAACAAGCATAATCATTAAATCTCTTTGCATTATACTTAAGGAAAAGAAATCTTATCCACATAGGTTATGGTTTGAGTTTTCATTTTGAGTGACTGAAACTTTAGGTTTCACATTTTAGCACCATGTTCAGGCATTGAAATAAAAAAAACTGTAATTTGAGAGGTTAGGCATTGAGTTTATTTTTTATGAAGCTTTAGGCTTTGAAGTTTCTTTTTATTGCTTCATGGTCTTGTAGAAAATGTAATTAGCAAGAATATTGTCCAGAAGCTTATTACATTCCAGTTGAATCACCACTCTAACCATAGATGATGCAAAGATATGTCTCAGTCTTTCCCTGATGATGCAAGCACAGGCAGGTCACTGTATGACAAGTAAGGCTACAAGAAGCTACAAACAATATTTATTGAATAAACTAAATCCCTTGCTTTAAAAGTGCCATCACAAATGTTGCTTCTGTTTCAAATATTACAGTCTTTCAAGGTGTTGGTGCATTGCAAATAGTAACCATGTCTCTATAAAAAGAGGAATAAGTTGCTATGCCGTTCTGGTCTAAATCTGTGTTGGGTATGTTAATGTTCTGCTATTTCTTTATTCTTTATTCTTACATTCAGTCCATCTAGTCATCAATATGACATTGGGCACGTCAAGTTTAGTTTGCAATCTCTACACTTCATTTAACAAGCATTCATTTACATTACACATAACATAAGATGCTAGCAATATTTGTGTACATGATTACAAACAATTGGGTGACGGTGGTGCCTATAAGGACATATATTCATTCAGTGAGTAGAACGTATGTTGCATTAAAAAATACTTCAGTCTTCTTTTAAATTCCTGCATCTTATCCAATTTCTTTATTGCATAAGGTAATTTGTTGTACAATTTTATACCCATATTTGCACTATTGTTTTTAAAAAGTGTAGTTCTGCAAAATTGAGTATGAAGATCTGATTTTTGG
>Ga0131853_10003553_pt1 | contig 27918 bp, 11 predicted proteins | sample TergutLab28metaG_FD_92764 | JGI IMG/M metagenome (GOLD analysis project Ga0131853, IMG submission 92764) | Labiotermes labralis P1 segment gut microbial communities from Petit-Saut dam, French Guiana - Lab288 P1 (version 2) (version 2) | ecosystem: Host-associated > Arthropoda: Insects >...
GATCATTCAAGACGACAGGCGTGTGACTGTGGACACAGACTACCATCTTTTCGGATTTGTGAAGGATCAGCTGCGCGGACAACGTTATGAGACAACGGAGGCAATTCAGAAAGCAGTGCGTCAATGTCTTCGGATGGCTGGAACGGAATTTTACAAAACGGGAATTTTCAAACTCCCAGAACGCTGGAAGGAATGTGTACAAAGAAGTGGCAATTATGTGGAAAAATAAAGAACGGTCTGTAGATTAAGGTGGTGTATTTGGTTTGTCAATAATAAAGTATGTTACTTTACAAAAAATTGTTGTTCATGACTTTCGGTACGACCCTCGTATTTTCGAATAGTTGAATAAAGAGAGACCAACTTGATGTCACTTGCTTTATTATTTCATTATTTACTGCTCAATATGTTTCGGATGTTAATAAATCCATCCTCAGGAGCTTGCGACTTATTTGATGAGTTATTTCATGGGTTGTATTGTTCTGGTTCGATGTGTGTTTGTGTTACGTTGTGGTGGTGTGGTATCCGTATGCAGGCTTCAGCCTGCTTACGGATACCACACCACCCCAGCCAAACCACAACGTAATACCAACACACATCGAACCAGAGCAATACAACCCATGAAATAACTCATCAAATAAGTCGCAAGCTCATGAGGATGGATGTATTAACATCCGAAACATGTTGAGCAGTAATTAATGAAATAATAAAGCAAGTGACATCAAGTTGGTCTCTCTTTATTCAACTATCAAGATGATGCACGACCCAATAAACATAATATTCTCGAATCTTTCGTTATTAAAGAATATTGTTTTTCATTCCATCCAGAAACACCTTTACACATGCGTCCCTGTAAAAACCATGTAATAACTTATATTTACGCGTATAAATAATTTATATCTTAATTTACATGCAAATGCACTTCTATGCGGGAGTTGATACACGTGATCAATTTACACAGGCCAACACCCTCTTATATTTTTTTAAATTTCAACTACATTCCAGGTGACGAACTAAATACTTATGGAGACTTGTTGAAAGAGATGAATGCCATGATATATATACCGACGTCCGTAAGGAAAATGAGAGATATTGCAGGTGCAACATATAAAACTCTCCAGCATCTGCACGTCATATTTACCAGCCACGAAGATACAAGGCTTCTTCTTCTGGAGGTGAAGTCCTATTATCGTATAATTACAAAGTGTAGTCTACAACATAGTGTAATGTAATCTAACACAGCAAAGTAATGTAACGGAGCTCAATAAATCCTGCTAGAATGATACGAATGTGCCAAAAAACCTGCTTGTCACCCGTAATGGAATATTGTAAGAATGCAGCAATCTATAACGGCATGGAACAGATTACACAATATGAGGAAATACTTCAGGTTACATAAGCTCTTGTGATGCCCTGTAGTTTGTTCTTCCCATATAACCCACGGCATATCCGGGTAAAACTTGATCATGGCGCCTGCAGTCCGAAATTGATCTGATGCCAAATGTATAGAATAAAAACAAAGGTGTCAAGACTGTGCAACAAGGAAGAGCATCGTCACATTTTCATGGAGAGATGCTCTCCTACCTCGGCAGGGTTTCGTGTTAAGTGGACTGACCGTGGGGGACATATTGCCTTCTCCTGACACCGTTTATATTCTTGAAAGCAGTGGTTTACTTTCCACTGATGACCGCAGCTCTCCGTGAACTGTAGCGGCATTCCAAAGAGGCAGTAAAAGAAGTTAAAACGAGATATGTTGCGGAAAATATTGGAAGAATTTTATTATCATTTAGAGTTCATATCGAAAAATTATAGAAAAAACGAAAGTGTTTCTTCATATAAATTTAGTGGCTTCATGTCAAAGCGGCGAACGTATTTTCATAACCTTGCATTCAGTTTATCAAATAAGGTTCGGTTCTGTTCCGTATAACGTAAAAAAACATATCAGAATAAGTACAGCTTCTTCATTCGATTATTACTCAACCAATCAAACACCGTGAAACAATTTTGCTTACTGGGACTTTCAAGCCGTCTGGGGCCTCATGAAACTAGATTGAAAAATAATGGTCCTTAATTAATGATTATGGAGTGCTATAATCCAAACGTGTTGAAAAATTACTAGGGTGCCGAAACTCCACACCTATCAATGAGCCATGCGTCCATGTCTCGGTGCCTTGATTTGAATATGGAAGTTTATCCAATTATTATACCGACTACTGCACATATATAAATTTTATAAAATTTACACATTAAAACATTAAAAACGCTCCAACATGTTTCGGTCCTAGGACCATCGTCAGGGAGCCATATCGTTCTTGCTAAAGTCACACTATAAAAAGTCACATTAATTTCGCTCTACCAGTAGGGTATTGTGGCAGCATGCCGTGTTGTGTAATGTTATGTTGCGAAGAGTGCCCTGCTACGGATGTGCATTCTGTGCTTCGCAACGAAACACAGAATGCACATCCGTAGCAGGGCACTCTTCGCAATATAACATTAGACAACACGGCATGCTGCCACAATACCCAACTGGTACAGCGAAATTAATATGTGACTATTTCTAGTGTGACTTTAGCAAGGAATATATAGCTCCCTGATGATGATCTTATGACCGGAACATGTAGGAGCGTTTTTAATGTTTTAATGTGAAAATTTTATAAATTTTATATAAGTACAGTAGTTGGTGTAATAATTGAGTAACTCAACAACATGCACGGTGTAACAACGAATATGGAAGTTTATGTTACAAAAATAAACTACAGGCTTTGTCGAGTGAAGGTAGAAATATTTTTCCGACAAAAAGCACTTGCACTGTGGTGGGAATGAGAAATATTTATACCGCTACAGATATCCTAAGTTAAATAACAACAAGATACCAGGATTTTTCTTAAAAAACTGACAGTTGTTCGGAAGGCTAAGATGTTTCCCCGTGTTTTAGAAGAACCATTCACCGGATCCTTTTCTGAGCCACCTGAATTCCGCTGAAATTATCAAAAGGTTAATTTTAGTATTGTTAGTAGCAACTCCATTACGAAGTTGGGTTAACATAGTCACCCCTATAATGTTTATAAAATCCTTATTTTGTTATAAACATAGCTCATATTCATCAGTTTTGGTGGTATAAAATTGAAACACATCTCACACAAAAAAATTCTATTTAACTTAAGTTTTTCAACGACTCATTATGACAATATTCTTCGTAAATGTTCAATCGTTTGACATAGCCTTCCCTCTACAAGCGTGTCTTCAATAAACACCTCGACAGTTTCATGATTGTTGCTTCTGTGAGCCCAACATAACTCATTCCATATCCAAAATCAGGCTCGGGAAGTTAAACGCCAACATTACAAAAGGATTGTCCTTCCGACTTCTTCCTTATGTTTAAAAAAAGCTTCACCTTAAGACGTTATTTATGTAAGAAACCTAAATTATACTGTAAATTTTATAGTCCATCCGATAAATAACTGTGCATTTCATATGTGAAATTGTTGTGGTGACATGGCGTTATCAGTTGTTGCTAGTAGAAATGGTTTTAAAATCTTGGAATTCAATCCCTATGAAACGTAACACGCCCTACATGAAAAACAAAAGAATGCAGTGTGTGTGGATAAGAAACCAACTAGATGTCACTTTTGTGTATCCTTTATTTTCTCCTTACAAGTTGCTCAACATGTTTCGGACAACTATGTGCCCATCATCAGGAGCTGACGACTGAGTACCATAAACCAAACAAACACAGAACATACCCACCCACACAGATAGACATATCTGAATAATACCACTCATTGTTACAGCACAATACCAACACGTGGCGAAAACACTACTCAGTCGTCAGCTCCTGAAGATGGGCACATAGTTGCCCGAAACATGTTGAGCAACTTGTAAGGAGAAAATAAAGGACTACACAAAAGTGACATCTAGTTGGTTTCTTATACACGTTGAATTACGATGCACCGTCAACCACACATCAGATTTACAAATGCAGTGTGTGTTTATCACGCATTTTCATCATCCCGCCCATTCTTACAACCGATGTATGTTAGGTTACAGGCGTATAGACAGTGGTGCTGCCATTTGCCTGTCGTATTAATTCCTCTCCAGAAAAACTCAGCATTGAGAGTGTTCAACATAACACTTAATTTCTATTAACTTTAACAAATTTCACTTCGACACAGTTTTCTACCACAAACGGACTATCCAATAGAAGATGGCTTTTGTTCTTGGACTCTGCAATGGCACTGGACAAGTTCTTCACCCAAATTCACATCCCGATCGACTGTGAGGTTCTGGTTGCACAGCGCTGCTTTGGGACGGACGAAGAATGGGTGGAATTTAAGATAACAGAAGTATATCACTTGCACCCGACCCGGGCTCTGCAGATGCACCGTGTAGGCAGCTGGAGTTCTGGTAACGGCCTTACCTGGACCAACATCCCATTTTATTACAGACGGCGAGATCTTCAAGGAATCGTGCTCAAGGGAACTTTTATTCCTGACGTAAGCAATATAGATGAGGTGTCACTTTTTCCTTGTATGACGTGCCAGCACTATGTTTTAATCTTAAAATTTTTGTCGAATTTAGGGTGGAACTTCGAATTTGGTGTCTGGAAAAAATTTCAGCTCTTTTATACTTGAACATTACGATACACAGCCAAAATCACAATCCACTATCCCCAAGAACACCATAAATTTCTCGTAATACAACTTCTCTCTTGACGTAAAGTAAAAGCTGTTCAAACATAAAACTGTGTGTATAATACGTCGTTGTGATCAATATTTTAATATTTGTAAGTATCAAGTTAAATAAGGAAGTTCTATATTAAACAACTGGTAACCTTCAACATTACAACCAAAACTTACAAAAGGCAATTTTGAAATACGAAAATATCAAAATCGGTACAAGAAAAATAAAGGGCGACAGAATTATGTCCTGTTAGCTGTAGTGTTTCTACACTTAACAGAATTATATCCTATTAAATTTAGTAATTCAACACTTAATTACATGTTTCAATAACAAAATTACGTCTTCGAGAAAAGTACGTCTAATATTATACAGGGATAAAGAAGTAAAAACGAATACTAAAAATGAGTACTCTAAATCAGAATATATATATTTTTTCGAATGTGCTTTGATGATTTTTTTTCGATTATATACTTAACAAAATTCTTTATTATTAAATAACGCTTCTTCATTCTGTTAACAGGCTCCATATGTAATCAGTAGGCGTGTCGGTGGAAACAACACATATGAGTTATCTGGGTATTCTTTGGAATTCTGGAAATTACTACAACAACACGCCAATTTTGGGTGAGAGAGCGCTTAATATTATGTCACACTCACAGAGGAATTTAAAAAAACATTCCTTATTTCAACTATTGTGTTAAGAATTCTTTATGGATCCTGTAAATGAGACTAGGCAAAACGTTTTAACATGCATTGAAAAATGTTTCGTACGAAATTAAACAGTCATGTGAATATTTCTATATTTTTCGCGGGTAGTGAATGTGTCCTTGATTCGTGTAAAATTATATTCTTTTTATTACAGTTATAATGATCATAAAATAATACGCCTTAGCTCTTCAGGGATGCCAAGTGGCAGTTGGTTACCGACGTTTCATGACAGACAAATTCTCGGTGCCATTTCTAAGGGTGAAGCAGTCTAAGAACAATTCTCGCATGAGTTCAGAACACTTTTAACCGCGCTTAACATGTTGCTGTAAAGTTTCGTAGCAGAACAACAGGATTAAAAGAGCATGTGTTACTTGGCGCCTGTTTCTAGTGTTCAAGCCTAGCGGTGAATATGTGTGTGTGTGTGTGTTATTTTAAGTGTGAGAACTCTCTCGGGGAAATGAACTGATAGCAGAATGTGTATCAAAGAAAGCACGCGACTCTTTATTCCACCAGTTTCATACTCCTGTGTTCAAAATTAAATGTGATTCTTTTACGATTTTCTCTTACACCGCTTTTATCCCCAGAATATACGCAGTGTTATCTACCGGTATTTTTATTCTTTTCCATTTCATTTACCATATGAAATTAAAAATTATGTTTGCAGCCGGGAATTTTTAGGTCTCATCTGTGTTAGTATGGCAGTAGCAGGTATTATTATTATTATTATTATTAACAACTTTTTATTTAAACATTTGGTGTGGAATTTCATCAAACATTTTCCTGTACTCATGGTGGTGGTAGTTGATATTGTTATTATCATTATCGAAGTACTCTCAACATTGTCATATATATACGTATATAATTTAGTGGCTGCGTGCGTCTTTGCCATTAATGCATGAAATGGTTATGCTGTCACGGGATTTTGGGATTTAGGTTTATACTTTGCGTGACTGGACAATACCTGTCACAACCCATAATTTATTTTTCAATACAAGTATTTCTTGATGTTTATTAACACCGCGTGTTAAAATTCATTATTTGCCTACCTACAGACATAAGAACGAACATCACGTCACAACTAATGACGGCAGTTAATCGTCTGTTCCACTACATCTTCTTCATTCTCGTTCTTTTATAGCCTATTCACGATGTACATGTAAGTTTTTGCACGTAAAACTATGAAGATGACTGTCCTCTGTGACGTGACATGTGGGTAGTCTAGAAAAAAAATTATCAAAGTTTGGACAAATGTTTTCTTTTTATACACGGAAGACGGAGAAAGCAGGTTTCTACGAAACATCTGTGTATGTCTATCAGACTGCACGGCGTTATATCCCAGAGGACAGTAACCTTTATATACATTACTGTGGCAACTTTAAATCTCGCACATACAACCAGACGTACAGCTCAAACTAGTCACTATACTCACTGAGCTTCCCAAGCTTAAAGGAATGATAGAGTTCTTACACTGAGTACCACACCATTAAGACGTATTGACAGTGGAGGTATAGATTCACGTATTATTCATCTTAACTCTAGGGGGAGATGTCAACTTCATAACCCGGCTGCTTTATCTCGGCAGAAGTGGCACCAATATCCGGCGCATAAAAGATTAAATGGGCTCAGAACCTTTCAGAATGTTATGGAGAAAAAGAAACTCTACCGCTGTCAGCAATCGAACCTCGCCTCCCCAGAAGTCGATCTCGCAGCCTTAACATTAAATAAAATTACGTGCATTTATAGTATTGTTGTGCAAGTAATAAAAAGGTAAAGCAGTCCCGTTACGGGCCTGGAGTGGCCCAGAGGGTTCCAGGAAGTTAAGGTTCCCAGATTACATGACAACAGCACAGGATGGTGGTAAGGTTGTCAGTCTTACGCACCTGCCGCCTTTACCCACAGGAAATACTCCTGGTACTCATTTATCTTAGAGGTTGAGTAGAACCCAGGGCCATAGTGCGATCGGAAGGATTATGTCAATGAAAAATTCCAATGACACCATCTGGAAACGAACCAGCGACCTTCTGATGTGTAACACAGCACCTTAACCACTGTGCCAAGGCGGTCCCCTGGGCAAGTAATAATGGTATAATATATTATGTACCGTCATTACAAAACATACATCAAGACAATACGCAATAATTACAATTAGGTTATATTTGGCTACATGTTTAGGCCGTAATTGGCCACCTTCAGGTCAACTAAGAACAATATTAAGGTACAGTAAAAATAGTACCCAATGGGATCCCATTCAGTACTATTTTTACTGTACCTTAATATTGTTCTTAGTTGGCCTGAAGATGGCCGGTTACGGTCGAAACATGTAGCCAAATATAACCTCATTATAATTATTGTATCTTGTCTTGATGCATGTTGTGTATTGACGGTACATAATATATTATACAATTTGATATACACAACGGGATGGCCTCTCAAAATAAGTAATAATGATATTGATAAGGGGCATAATAATGACTGTATCTTCCTTAGCCTGAGATTTTCACAGTAGTGACGGTGAAAGTTTGCCTAGCGCATTCAACAGAATTATTACTTATTCTTGGATGTAAGCAAGTGATAACACAGAAAACAATACGAAGTTCTGAACAACCTTATCTATTTCTGCCTTGACATGTCAAAATATATGTTAACAGTAAACAATGCACGTTTAAGCAAACGCAAGAATTCCGATTTCCTTATTGACTTACTCAGCAATACTTTCAACGTTTAGATTGGAGTATCATACCCCAGAAGAAAATTCATATGGTTCCGATGAAGGAAACATGTCCTGGAGTGGAATACTGGGAATGGTCGTAAAGAAGGAAGTTGAAGTTGGAATCAACATATTAGAGTTCGCAAGTTATCGCATGGAAGTCGTCGAGTTCCTGCCTCCAATCTTCACTTCCAAGTAAGACACACTACGTACACATGTATAATACTTGAACCTGACAGCAGTAAATTAACAGACAGCCGTAAAAAATTTCGTAATAGAGATATTCATATTTCGCAATATAGACTGGAATCAAATAGAGTAAAAATGATACTCAAATTTTCACGCCGTCGACAATTTTATTTGTTGTCTTCCGCACCGAAGACAGGATTTGTAGGTTCCTCCAAAACGTTGGTATCTACCAAACTTCACGGTGCTACAAAATTGGATATCAATTTTGTGAAATATTTTGAATAAAGTAAGCATTTAATAAAAGTAAAAACGTTTATATTTTTGGCTTTGTGAACTGTAATACAATCTCAGAAACCTCACCTGAGATGTTTTTATCCGTTTCTTGTTTCCAGACCTTGACATTTATATTTTATGGCCATACGAACCTGTTGGTGTGGTGCATTATCAATTGCATTTTCATTTGTATGTCTTACCGTAAATGTCTTTTGAAAATCGACTGAATTTATTGTGCATTTTAATATTCTCTGCCACATTCACACTCACTTCATGTACTTATAAGCTACATATTAGATATATGGAAAATTTACCTTGTACAACAGTTTGATTCCTCTTATATTTTTCACCTCAATTCCCATATGATGAAGAGATCAATATGTTGTTATTTCATTACTTAATGTAAACTTTTTTACCTTATTAATTTACATTCATTATTATAAATAATTTATTTCACTGAAGAAACAGTAATAGGTACTAATAACATTACAGTATTCTACAAGGTAAAGCAGTCCCGTTACAGGCCTGGACAGGCCTAGAGGGTTCTTAGGAAGTTAAAGTTCCCAGATTTCGTGACAACGGCACAGGATGGTGGTAGGTTGTCAGCCTTACGCACCGGCCGCCTTTACCCCCAGGAAATTCCCCTGGTATTCATTTCTGTTAGAGACTGAGTCGACCCCAGGGCCATAGGATTGTGTGTCAATGAAAAATCCACTGACACCAGCTGGGATCGAACCAGCGACCTTCCGATTTGTAGCACAGCACCTTAACCAATGTGCTACCGCGGTCCCCGTATTCTACAAGGACATAAATAAATTTAAGAAGGGTTTTTATTCTAGAACTCACCGCAAAATGAGACAAAGATTCCCCAAGTATGCTGAATAGATGAAAGAACTATTTCTGTCAGCTGTTAATGACATTGCTCAGAATGAAACACATACAGCAGAGCCGCTAGTGTCCGTCCTTACATGTTGAGATGACTATTAACAATTTTAAAAGATAAAAATTACGGCTACTGACAAAATTACAACACGTGATTCAAGCAGAAAGTAGTACGTTCGATTTCCTCTTTAATCTCCTAGAGTCTAGCGTGCAGCACAAATTACGAGGAATTTTATTACCTGTCCAGAGATTTATAACATGATTAATTATATTTAAAATAAGGAAAAACTACCTCAAAAGCTGCACAGTGGTTAAGGTGCTGTGCTACAATTCGGAAGGTCGCTGGTTCGATCCCAGCTGGTGTCAGTGGATTTTTTATTGACATAAAATCCTTCTGATCGCACAATGGCCCTGGGGTCGACTCAGCCTCTAACAGAAATGAGTACCAGGAGTATTTTCTGGGGGTAAAGGCGGCCGGTGCTTTTGGCTGACAACCTACCACCACCCTGTGCCGTTGTCACGAAATCTGGGAATCTTAACTTCCTGGAACCCTCTGGGCCTGTCCAGGTCTGTAATGGGACTGCTTTAACTTGTTACATCAAAAGCTGCAGGTTTCTCTTAATATACCAATTTATAATACATAAATAAAACAAACTGCGTCAAACGCAGAGTCATATCACTAGTATTAACTTCCCTCTCAGTTTTATTCACATGTAGATGAAACTGCTGCGGATCGACAATTTGGATTTCGACGTAGCAGACCAACAATTGATCATGTATTCTGCCGTTGTTAGACACTTGGGAAAAATGGGAATAAAATGGGACAAAAGATCAGCTACCAGAGCCTCTTATTCACTTGTGAGAGAAGTTTGGTATGACACCCTCGCTGAGTTTTGTATTTTCGTGTAGCTAGCCAGCCTAATAAAACTGTAAAGGAAAATATAACAAAATAGGGTAGAACAAGTTTTGTTTTCTATATTTCCTATTAAGGTTGATCTGAAAGAGAGGAGATGTCTTATTGCCACTGCTCGTAAACCTTTCTTCAGAATACGTCATTAGAAAGGTTCAAGCCAAACAGGTGGGACTGAAATTCAATAGGACAGCAACTTCTGACGTACGGTGTTGGGTGTTAATTTATTGGGTGAAAACATACGTAATGTAAAGAAAAACGCAGAATCTCTACGAATAGTTGGTAAGGAGGCTGGTCTAGGAGCAGATGCTGAGAGAACTATATGTGTGTGTCCCGCTTCGTCAACAGAATGCAGGAAAAATGAGTACATAGAGATAGGAAACAAATTCTTCGAAAAGTGGCAAAGTTCAAATATTCGGCACCTCGCTAATAAATCAACGTCGAATTTGTGTAGAAATTAAGAGCAGACTGAAATAAGAGAAATCTTGCTGCCACTCCGATCAGTATCTAATCCAGTGATCGCATATCCTGTATTCGTCATGTACTTGAGAAAAATGGGAATACGATGAGGCAGTGCATCAGTTATTTGTAGACTTCAGGAAGCTTTTGATTCAGTAAGGAGGGAAATAATAAGGCAAAAAAGTGTCTAAATGAAACCTATATGAGTCCGGGTAGGCAAACATTTGTCTGACATGTTTCTTATTAGGAATGTTTTGAAAAAAGGAGATGCTTTATTGCCAATATTTTCCAACTTTGCTTTACAATATGCTATTAGGAACGTTCAGATAAATCCGGATAATTTGAAATTAAATGGTACACATAATCTTGTAGTTTATATTTATTTACTGCAATTGGGTTGTTACTCGGTGGCAGTGATTATTTTACATGTAAACAAAACATGAAATTGGTTACTACTAGATTTAAGTCGGGAGGGCTACATGAGAAAAATGTAGTGGTAACTTGGAATCTTGGGAACCATCTCAGCATTTGTTTATAGACACAGGGAAACCAAGAAAACTCTGTGTCGAGATGGCCGGTCGCAGGACCTTCTGAGTACTGACTTCTAGCCAGCAGTCTGGCATCTAAAAAAAAAAAACAGCAATGCACACACAGTACAACAAATACACATAAGATAACTACAACAATGCACACGGCCAACCAACAACAATTACACACAAGACAACTTAAAACTAGCAACAATACACACGATACAAATTAGAATTTTACAACATGTACAAAAGGTAAAAGCACCCAAATAAGAGAGCATTGTGTACAGTTTCTTGTAATCTTTTTTTTACAATCATTAATTCACTCACGCTTTCACCCCAGTCCTTCACTTCTCATCACTTACTACTGCTATAAACCTTTTTCCATAAAGACCCGTCCCCCGCCTCCCTACACTGCACTTCACTTCGCCTCATTCCACTTCACTTTGCTTCGTTCACTTCACTTCACTTTATTGCACTTCGCTACACTCCACGTTACATAACTTTTCACTTTACTTTAGACTTTTCACTTCACTAGATGATATTAATATAATGAGCGGAATCCTTTATACTCTGAACAAAAACACAGAAGCTTTAGTAGTTGCCAGCAAGGAGACTGGGCTACAAGCAAATGCTGATAAAACTAAGCACTTTGTCAGGTCTCGAGATCAAAATGCAGGACGAATTCACATTATTACGACTGATAATAATTCCTTTGAATGTGTGGAAGACTTCAAATTTTGGGGAAACACTTTAACAAATCAAAATTCTATTCGGCAAGGAAGTAAGAGCAAACTGCAGTCAGGGAATGCTTACAATAGTTCGGTGTAGAATCTTTTGTTTTCCAGTTTTCTATCCGAAAATATGAAGTTTAAGATATACAGAACTATAATATTGCTCTGTGTTCTGTATGGGCGTGAAACTGTTCGCTCACATTGAGGGAGGAACGTAGGCTGGGGGTGTTTGAGATTAGGGTGCCGAGGAGAATGTGTGCGTAAGAGGGATGACGTAACAAGGGAGTGGAGAAAACTACATAATAAGATGCTTAATGACCTGTACAACACACCAAATATTAAGCGAGTGATCAAATCAAGAATAATTAGATATGCGGGATATGTAGTACGTATGGAGAGAGCGGAGGTGCATACCTGAGGGAAAGAGACCACTTGGAATACCCAGGTTTAGATGGGAGGATAATATTAAGATGGATCTACAGGAAGTGAGATGGGGGCATGAACTGAATTGATCTGGCTCAGGATAGGGACGGGTGGTGGGCTCTTGTGAACCATCGAGTTCCATTAAATGCGGGGAATTTCTTGACAAACTGAGAACCTCTTATCTTTCCAAGAATGACTCTGCTCCATGGGGCTAGTTAGTTTGTTAGTTGGTTATTTAGTTAGTTAGAACTTCAAGATTTGCTTTCCTTATTAATATTTTACGGGTGATCTTTATGAAAAAAAATGAGAGTGAATATGTATGTGGTGCTTGTGGGGACAAGAGAGATACATACAGGATTTTGGTGTGGAAAACTGACGGAAGGAAAATACATACAGGTGTAGATGGGAAGATAACTTTGAAAAGAATATTAAAGAAATCGTTAGGGTGGGCACGAACTGGTTTTATGTGGCTCAGCTTACTGAGAGTTTGTTGGCTGTTGTTCACAAGTTAATGGACCTTCGCGGTCCATTGAAGGAATGGAATATCTTAGCTAGTTGCGGATCTGTTGGCTTTTGAGGAAAGACACAGGTCTATGAAGTTAGCTACTTAGTTATATTTATTTATTATTTCTGTAATATCTTGGAATATTTTCAGAGTGTCTGTATACATACGAGAAATTGACACAACACACAGCACAATCATCAAAATGATATCTCCATTTACCAGCGAGCTGTGGGCGACAATCTTTTCCACATTGTCCCTGTTCGTACTCATTCGAACAGCAGTGTTAAGCATCGGCAGTCACTACACTTCAATACAAGAAAGAGACAATCACCTCTCGCACTCCTGCCTTTACGTATTCGGAGCCTTCTGTCAACAAGGTTAACTTATTTTTCTCCCTTTTTAAACTTTATAATACATAGTTTATTGTGCTAGGAATATTAAACATAACAACTATAGGCATAACAGAAGTATTTTATTAATATTCAAATGTTTAATAATCTTACACTCATTATTCAACTATTTGGAATAATAACAACACTGAAATAAAATATCATAATCGCTTTTTTTAAAGGGAAGACACCTTCCTAAAACAAAAATCTCTTTATACGTTTTGTATGACTACCCAATGATGGCCATATATATTGGCCAAAACATGCTGTAGCATGAATGTAATGACTATATATTATTCGACCCTTATACTTAATTATTCGAAGATCGGTGATTATAAGTTTAGCCCTGTCAGTTATCCCAGCATTTTGCCCACCTAGACTAGAGTTCAGCGACTGTATGGGGATATTTATTCCGAGAAAACATGATTGGAATCCGGAACTGATCTTTGTCACCATGTAAAGCTGAAGAACCCAATGCACAAGTCTTTACTAAGAAGTTTCATGGCGTGTTTATTAGACACAGGGACAACTTAGCCAGGTCGGTTCTGCAAGAGAAAATGGCATCTATACACACCTCATTTACCCTTCAATATAAACCGATTAGTTTTACAAATGAGATCTACTTTATATATAAACCCCCATAACTCAGTATTTGTTCGTAGTAATTTTGGATGTATGTATTACTTGAAGACGGTCCATTTGGACAGAAACGTGCTGTAAAAATCTCCAGTATATTAACAACAAAACTCTTAGTTCTGATTGACTTTTTTTTAAAAATATCATTTTTACACCTTAGCCTAATTAATGTACAATTCAGCCGGAATTTGATGATTCTTCACATCAGCGGCTATCTTCCGCTTCGAATAATACTCTGCCGATAGCCACACGCTGGCCACGAACGTTGCCAATTGTATGCAGTACTTGTAAGGTTCGCTGCACTACCACACTGCCCTAGCTGAAATAAGAGCCCCGGGCCTTCGACCGCTTGTGTCTGAATAGACTTGGCAAGAGCACTACATTAAACAAGCCTCACTACCTTACAAATAAGAAGGACCGGGAATCATCAAATCACGGCGTAACTGTTAGGCACGATGACTACAAGCTTCCGTTCCAATGTACAGGTCAAAATACCACACAGCAGTTCTGGGCTTCTAGGGCAGTATACCTTGTGCTACACATCGCTGCTCTAGTCCTGTATATTGCTTACTCTGCCAACTTCATATCTTCGCTTGCTGTGCAGAAACGAGACTTTCCCTTTCAGACCTTCCAAGACCTTCTGAACGATGGTACATTCAAGATTGGAGCTAGAGCTAAATCTATACATGAAGATTACTTTAAGGTATGTATCGGCCTAATAAAACGCAAGAATTAATGCGTATTGTAGGGAAAACTAATTTACCTCAATCCACAGTTCACAGCTGTTCATTTATTCGACAGCATTTCCGCCTTTCATAGAAAATGATCTTTTAATGTTGGATTTAAAACAGCCCAGTTGTCTTATCAAATAACAAGTAATTGTGGCACCCCTTGCGACTTGTTTTAACTTATCGCCTTTTAGAAGCCAAGGTTCTTCTCCCCTGTCACAAAATTACTTAATCAGGCGTGCACATTTTTCGAAAGTGCTTAATGAAGACACTCGCATCAGTAATCCATATTTATGTGAAGAGGTCTCGAAACATAAAACAATGGCCATGCTTTGTTAAGAAGGTCTGATCTCTGTAGAAAAATAAGACCGTTTCAGGGAACTTGCAGCAAAACCGACAAAAATTTCATGTTATATACGAACTGTTTAACAATAGAAAACGAGATAACGAATTTCCGACAAATACACTAATTGAAAAACAGTTTATTTTATAACAACATGTAATAAAATTATTAAGTATATATACAATTTTATCGATAATTCTAAGAGTATTATCTGAGTAAAAGATAATGCCATTTACTATAATTCACTTTCACATACTGACATTAATTAACTAAATCTTAAATCTTTCTTAATTTCTCTTGAAGATGTCTGAGACTTATCAATTTTGACTCTAGCCGTTGTGGCCACTGTAGCTCACCTGAGACGTCAAATCAGTTGAATCGTAGAAACATGTCCCCTCTTTGAAAGGTCACAGTAACTGAAAAGAAATTAACATCCTTTTATGCAAGGCAAATTGTCATTACTTTTTTCAAGACGGCCGGCAATTGTTCCCTATGCTCAAACAGAAAAAGTCGTATAATTTCTTTTAGTCTAATATTAACTTATCTTTTCAGTTACGACGAGATCTCTAAATTAATGTGAACCTTAGGTCAGTGTTTCCAAAACTTTCTATGCTCGCGCACCCTATTGGCTTCGAAAAATAACCACGGATCCTTACATCCGTGCTCACGTGGATATCCAAAATTAAAAATTTGTACTTCAAAATCGATTACACACATGAAATATTTACAATCTACCTTTCTTCAGCCTGACACCTAATTGTGTATACATTCAATCTTATCTCATAGGCTACTGGTGTGTTTCTATCTATCACAAAATCCTTCAAAGTTGGGAGTGATCGTAGACAACTGAATTATTATATCGGGTCCGACATAACATGAAAATTCAGCTTCGCAAAGAGAGGTTGTGGAATGGAAGAATTATGAGCACTGCACACTTAGACACCGGCGGATAATCTTTAACGAACAGCACCAGAATCCATCCAGAGGTAGTTAACTGAACTTCAGTTTCGAGCTAGTGTCAGATGGAATATTTATCAAAGAATCGTAATTTTTACACACATGCTATCCGGTTTCTCTCAAACACAGTATGGGTTTCGGACCCAGATAGCGTCATCAGTAGAAGACGGGAAGTAATTCGGAAATGCCTGGTGTAGACCACTTAAATGTTGGACGATGCTGCCATAAATAGATTCTTCCAGACTAGATTCTGGTTAAATCAGAAAATCATTTCGATTTGGAAAGCATTACCCAGCTCTCCTGAAATTCAAGTTTATATGGAAAAGACACAAGTCTGTCGATTTTGAGAATATCGACACGCCCTCTCCTTGACATGAGAGATTTTTTTTCACTTATGTGACAAACCAGCAATTGCAAACTGATAAAATATATTGTCACATATTACTACTCAATGACATTTTTCAGTCGCTTCTGCGACCATTTTCAAGGTGTCATACAAGAATACAAACAGTGTATAGAAGTTGCAGAAAATGCATAACTAAAACCGCCCTATGTTATTATTAATGTCTTCAGCACTCCCATGGTCATAAAGTGTCATCTTATGTGTTCATTAAAGCAGATAAAATTATGTTGTGGTTAAAACATAAAATTGGTCAAGTTTATGTTGTTTCTTAGCTGTTAAAAGTTGATATACACCCTGTAATAAAAATAGCACAGCTACACTTATCACCCTTACAATATTATATACAAACAACTGCAGATTTGAAACAACGATTGGCACTATATTTCCATACCTGTTAGATGAGTAACGATGTGTACCACAGCGGACATCGCTTACGTTTCCGTCTAACTTTTTCACGCAGCCTTTCCAGTACTTCCAAATAGTAAAGTTGGTTGACTGTTTGTCCATTTGGTACAAATTCATAATGAACAATCCCTCTAATATCAAAAAAAGTCAGCAACATTATTTTGACTCTTGATTTGGACCGATGAAATTTTTTTGGTCGTGGGGAATTGGCAGTCTTCCATTGTGCACTTTGCCGCTTCGTTTCAGGGTCGTATTGGTAGACCTATGTTTCATCACCTGTGATGACACTGCCTGTCTCTGCAAAAGGTCTTGGAAAATTGTGACTCTTCTTTGCTTTTGTTCTTCGGTGAGCTCCTTTGGGACCATTTTTGCACACACCTTCCTCATGTCGGGATCTTCAGTTAAGATTTTCCTAACTGTTTCTTTGTCGATGTTCACTTGCTCTGCTATGCTCCTGACAGTCGGCCGACGATTTACACGCACAATTTGAGGAATTTTTGCAATGTTTTCTTCAGTTTTGCTTGTTGCTGGCCGTCTTGATCTCTCTTCGTCACTGACACTTTCTCTTCCCTCAGAAAAACGTTACACCCACTTGTAAACTGCTGTTTTCTTCATATCATTATCCCCGTAAACTTGTACTAAAATATCTCTGATTTCGTTTCCTCTCTTTCTAAGTTTAACAAGAAATTTAATGTTCGTTCGCTGCTCTAATTCAAGCTCCGACATTCTCGCGGCGGCACACCAAAACACACGCAGATAGTAATAGATGCCACTCAGAAAGAGACTGCCATAGTTCAACAACAACACAGCTGTGAAACGCTGAACCATACTAAGGCTCTTGTCCAGTGCTGCCACGGCAAGCACACGGTGGCGAGTTCGCGAACTTAATTATCAGAACACGAATAAGATAAAACATTTTAGCAGTGTGCATTTGTTGGTTTGTTTCATAAGTGTGAATATTTCTCAGTGCACGGATATGGGATGTATAAAATTCAATAGATATTTAGTTCATTAATTCTTGTAATACGTATGTCTGCTAAGCATGCCAATTTCTGCAGTCAAAATGTGTTTACCAAACAACGAGAAAGACACCGTGGGTTAAATTTATGTTTTTTTGCACCGTGCATTGTAACGCAATTATAACTATAATCCAACGAAAAGCACATTTCCTAAATTAATATTTTAATTTTTGATGTTTTTACATTTTTCGAACCCATGTGCGTCCTAAAACAAATCACTGAAACCTCACTATTAAATAAATACGAATAATTTTATATCCAATCACAATGTTACCACAAGGAACTCATATCGGAACAAAATACAGGTTTTATGCTCATATCGAAATATTAAAAAAGTTCAAATATTTTATATTCAGATATCCTATAAAAGCCTTGTATTGTAATTTAAGCATGTGCAGCCTACCATACCACAACTATATATACAACAGTCGTCCTGAAGATGAACCTTCGGGTTCGAAATTTGTAGAAGACTTCAACAAATAAAAAATTAAAATATTAATTTAGGAAGTGTATTGCGTTGGTTCATGTTGTTTAATTATAATAAAATGAATGATTAATAAAAAAGAATGACTCAAAAACTACAAACGGAAATGGGACATGGGAACCACTGCTCTAGAAGCTTACGGACTAAATTTCTATATGCAGTTTTCCTCTTCCTCGTGCATTTACATTACCCGCCCACCTCTTGATGCTTGGGAACTTTCCAGTCAGAAATAAAAATTGAAAATCTTCCTAATCCATGATGCGTTTTAGCGGATTCAGGTTACAATTAACTCTTTGAATAGTGACGATAATCTAAATTAGGTTACAGATAGAAATTACATTCCTACACCACAGACAACACAGATTATATGGATGTACAGACCAATCTGCCAATTACGTTAAAATAGTAACCTTTTTTCCGAGAATCATATAAAATACATAAATACACTACCTGGGCGAAAGGCAGACTTCTAAATGTTACAATTCTTTGTACACTTACGTATAGCCACCATGAGCTTCAAATCGCTAAAATTTTCGCTGTTCCTAATCACACAGTACAGAAGTAATGGGGTTCGGAGGTAAAATTCCTATCTAAGCGACCCGCCTGACTTCTCGGCCGTTTTATCTCTTTGTAAAGAGCCCTCTGTAACCACTCGATAGGAGACTGCATGGGCACCAGAAATGGTATAAATATTATGGAATCTACTTTAACTAACAACCGTTCGTCCATCCCAAAGCTTGGCAGCCTAATGTATGTTTTACAGTTAGTCTACGTAAAGCCTGACAGCCTCAATATACGATTTCTAGTTCAATAAAAAATTAAGATACAAGCCCAGTACTCGCTGAAGCAATTTACATGCTCATTATCAAAAAATAATGTTGATTATATTATAAAACACGCCATATTCGATTTCTTACAGAAAGCTTCCAATCCAATCCTGAAAGAAGTGTACGAAAAGATGATAAAAAAGAATACGAAAAGTTTGCCCACTAGTTTTGAGAATGGCTTACAACGTGTGTGCGAAGAAAGTAAGTTTGGATTCCTCATCGCGCATAAGACATTTCTTGGACTTGGACAGAATATATCGTGCAAAGTTGTGGATATTCCCAGAGCTTGTTACACATCAACAGTATCCTTCATCATTAACCGAGGAAGTCCTTACAAGGGGATATTCACACGCTTGTGAGTGCTGTATAATTATGTACCAATTAGAAAATAACATCCGTTCAATTTCCAATGGAAAATTATTGCGGTATAAAAATAACTTTCAAATTTGGAACACACAATCTATTAAGACAAGGTGTGCACATGTAACTTCTTGGAAATGCAAAAAAGATTTCATTCAAAAACAGGCACCATCAGTAACAATCCGATCAAATAGAAAAAAATATTGGGAGATCTGTTCAGAATTAATTGGCTTATAAAACACAAAACGCTAATCACATCAAATGCTTTGAAGTTGTTACCAAGCCTATTCAATATTCCAAAAAAAAAAAAAAAAAAAACTTACAACAGTGAGAAAAAGAATTCGGATACACTTGAATGAAATTTTTGTTAATTAGAGCTGGTTGATATGTATTACTGTCTTCATCGATAACGCCAATCCCGGTGGCCCGCGGTCTAAGCCGTGGGTCTACGACCGCTCGCTTGCTAGGATGGCTGGTTCCAATCCCTTCTGATTGTTTTATATGTTGTCAGGTAGAGGTCTCTGCGACGGGTCGCTTACTCGTCCAGGGGAGTCCTACCGAGTGGAGTGTGTCTCGAACTGGATGGTCTAGGGCCACTACGGCTGTCGAGCCGTGAGAAAAAAAATAGATAGCCCTAGTTTTAACAGGACTGTGACGTCACTCAGATATAACGCTATATTTTTTAATTACGGAAACGGGCGTATTACTCATAACACAATGGCATTTTGTAAGGTAGATGACATTATGCGACAAGGACTTGCCTAGCGCGCGTTCTTACTTCAGTAAATAAAATATGAAGTTTTCATGTACGTGGAGATTCACTGTGACATCTTTTAATTTGATATGAAGGTATCAAATTTCCAGATTTATATTTCTGACTGGCTAATCCTGTCTTACTCAACCACTTTAATCATCCAAATTCTATATAACCAGATACGCTTCTCACCAATATCGGTAGGTTCGTACCAGACTGTACGGTGGATATACGAGAAGACCATATTATTTTATAAACTACTGGAGTAGTGTTAAAATAGTATACAGTCATGTACAGGTACGGTTTTTGAAGTCACTGAATCATCAAGGGTTGCTTGTATGTGATTTTCTTGCATAACGTTTATAAATTCTACTTTTATGCCTTTTCCTTCTCTCATCTACCTTTGACAGCTGGGATAACAGTCGGTATAGTGCCTAGGCTACATGCTGGAAGATCCGAGGTTCAAGTTCCGGCAGGAGCAATAGATTTTCTCTCTTCCAAAACATAAACACCGATTATGTGGCCCACTCAGTCTCCTATTAAATGAGTATCGGGATTCTTCTCCGATAAAATTGTCGGGGCGAGAAACTGACCACTCCATCTAGAGCTGAGGTTAAAATGAGCTAAGCACTACCCGCACTCGCCCTATATGATTTCATACTATGGATGAAGACAACTTCCCGTTATGCTCCTCCTTTCTCCCCCCAACCCACACCTCTCCCTCACCCTACAGTTGCATCTTCCTTGCGCCACCGTACCGTCACAGGGTCATTCTTCTGTATATCAGTACATCCTCTTGCAACTTATTCTCCTGCCATGAAGATGCATCAGTACGTTTCACAGCAACTTCGGTGTTATTCTAACAATCGGTGTGGCTTTATGTCCTGAGTGGGAGAAATCTACTTTCACACTTCACTGTCTTGATTCAGTGCAATCTATTCGACAAATTCCTTAAAATCTGTTTCACTAACTTCACGTCTATAGCTAATTCTCCTAAACCGTACTCTTCTCTTTAGTTTGTCCAGTTAAATGTTTCTATTCATTTATCTCATTCCCCACCGTTACGTCACAAACATTTCTTTGAAGAATGTGCATTCTATAAATGTAATGTGGATTTGTTTTTGTCAAGCAGGATTCAAGACACGAGAAAAGCCGGTATTTTGCAACGAATAGATAATAATTACTGGCTACGTAAACCGGAAGAAATTCTACAGGAACCACCCGTCAGTGTAACCTTGGAAACAGTGTCGGTGTACTTTGTGTTACTGGCGGCAGGAATTTTGATTTCTGCAGTGCTTCTGACTGTGGAAATAAGACGTCGAAAGTGCTAAATATGCATCGAAAAATTTGACATTCAGAGAACAGTGCACCGTGATAGATTATTATAATAAAACCAATGAGATGCACTAATTTCTCAAATTTATTTTTGGAATATTACTCTACATGTCACGGACAGGTTTTCTGTCCATCATCAGGAGTCTAGTACTGTATAAACAGCAATAGGTATATGTCATACAGGTTATGCCAACTGCTTGCTAGCGGGATCAGGATGGAAGTCCACCCTGATCCCGCTAGCAAGTATTAATATTCTCTCCCCCCACTTTTGCATTAAAATCTCATCAGAGAAGTTTCATATGGTACTTAGGAAAATGATATAAAAATGCTCTAAATCCTCGTAAAAACTGTATTTTGAATCATCACTTTTCTCCTCACTTGGTGCACGCACATTTAGAACAATGTTATTACATCAGCGATCTTTCAGAACTATATATAACACCCTATCGCTAACAAAATCTACTCTTTTAACTGCTGATATTATTCTGTGGTGTACAAAGAATCCTGTTCCCAATTGATGATTCTTATTTCCTTTTCCATAGAAAAACTTATAATCCCCTGCTCTTACTGTGCCCCCTTTGTCCCACCTAACCTCCTGCACACCCACTAAATCTAATTTATATTTTGCCCATTCCCTGGTTGCTGCTGTGAGTGAACCTGCCCCTATACAGGACCCTAACTTTCCAGGTACCAAATCTCATGTCCCCTTTACTTTGCTTAGTGATACCAGAATGTCAGTCCAGGTCCGAGGCTTTATCTGTGAATAATTTGTAACAAGATATGTTTTTATGCTGTTAGCATCTTGCCCAACCCCCAAGATTGGGGACCACCCTTTGTCGCGTGTCCACGACTGCTTATTCAATATATTTGCAGCTACCCTCCATATTGGAGGCCATTCCTCCATCTGCAATCCAAAGATGCGCCACACCGTGGTGACAGGGAACCTCTTATCACGGTTCATGTAGGAATTCAGTATTTAATTATTACTGAAGCTTCTTGTATGAGTCACATGTTATAAACTGTGTAAAGGCATAAATTATTACACTAAGTATAGAATATCCTGTACTTAGTTTCTGTTAAATTTATGAGCTTCACATTTTCATTCCACACCCCAGTCCTGGTGGTGACACTACTGTGAACATGACAGTATGAAATACCACTTTCATACAACTTTCTGACAACGTGTTTAATTGGAAATGTCTAACAACATATGTGATGCTAGATTCTGGCTGTGGTATAGACCTAAACAGGCACTCAGGCACGTTTCTTAGAAACTCCTGAGGAAGCCAGGACTCATGTTCACTGGTCGTAACTCCAGCAATGTGGCTGTGTCTGTGGGAGCAACTGGGCAGCTCTCCTGAAGCACAGAGTTGCATATATTGAAACTGTACAAGGAAAATATCAAGCAGTATGATGCATCTTTAGAAAACTGGGAATGGGAAGTCTACTTTCATCATTCTGTGGTTCAGCATACCAGTTAGTTAGAAGATAAGGGAGTACACTTTTCTTTGGTATTATTACCAGTTGTCAAAAGGAAGTTAACATGGCTTATTTTGGACACTGCTTATCATCTTAACATTTTTCAAGTATGACAAGTTGGAAATGGTCTGATGTAAGAAAGGAAAGTTGTTATTGTCACTGAAAAGGAAACTCCCCTCCATGCATTTGATAAGAGAAAGAGATCCAGTTTCCAAAATACCACATGTGAAAACACTCAGACCTTTGACAATGTACACAATACGCCATACTTACTGTAACATGCCACCATCCAAAAACAAAAACATCATACTTGGCTTCAAAATAAAAACAGCTGAATACAACAAACCAAATTATCTGGGGCATCCCACCAGCTGTCTATATGTCCACTTACAGCAGTTGTACAGCACATCACACAGTCGGCACAGATAACCTCTTCTATGTGGTGACATGAGTCAACCTCATACAATTAATATTATCTGGTGCATTCCTGTAGCTTTAGACATGGCCATTTACAGCAGAAGTATGAGACATCATACAGTTGGCACATCCTATATTTACCCAAATATAAGACAACACTCCCTTAATAATTCCAATTTACTGTTAAATGCCTATACTAAATGTGTTTAGTGTTGTGTTTCATTATACAGTGACAAGTACCAAAAAACCAGCTCATCAAGAAGGAAAAATTTCTTATTTTTGAGATCATACAGCATAACATCCATAGTGTTTTACAAGCTGACAGAAGCCAGCTACCTATAATTGCAGCCACCATGTAACTACATGCATCATTTACTTCATTCAAGAGATCTTAGTTTCATCAGTCCCTTGTTGTTTTCTACTTGACAGAACGCATGATACAGTAAACCAATGGGTGTATTTCAGAACATGACTTACTGCCTCCCTAATTTTTGATGTGGATTCTTTTGGATGGCAAATAATTCCATAATTTTATTTTGTTTGTTAAACTGTTTTACCTGCACATCTTTCAGACATAGCTCTTTAATTCTCATGTGTCTTACTTCAAGACAGAGACAAAGCAATTCTCTAAAATGTCAAAACTTACATTTTCAATTTTAAGGCACAAAAGTTTGAAGATATTAAAAGAAGGCTCCCCAACAATGATGATATATCACTGTCACCAAATATTATAATCAAATAGACAATGATCTCAAGGGAGAGAGGCTGTCAGGATCTGAGTATGATGTCTATAATACCGGACCATGTCCAATAACAAGTCTGAGTATTAGTAGCATTTAAAATTCAAGTCCTGCTTCCACAAAGTTAATCAGTATGTTGAACTGCTAACGTTCTATGATAGGTTACAGTTCTTTCACATACTTTTGAACTTGATCTTCTTCATTTGGACATACTAGTTTTAAGTGACTTCATTTACAAAGAAAACGTTGAAGCATTTTTTCTGCAAAACTAAGCTAACATTTTTGGGGCATTAACTAGTTAAGGTAGTGTAATAATGGTGACAGCAGCAATATAAAATCATCCATCATCCAAGAATAAAAAACAGTTATGACAATATCTGGGTACATGTAATTAACAATACAGATTTCTAGCAAGCTATTCTACTTCTGTGGAACCCCTACTATCACTACTGAAAATGTGAACAAAATGCAAGTGTGTACTTTGCAGGAAGAATACACACAGGTTGGCTTGAGAAAGCAATGCTGCAGATTATTAACAATAATGCCAGTGGCACAGTGAAGGTGGGAGTAATTATATAAAAGACAGAAACTATGAAATACACAACATCTGTCTCATCATGGGTGTTGAAGCCTGCACACCAGAACAGATCAGCACTAGAAGAGCTGGTAGCCATAGTATATGCACTGGATAAATTTAGAGTTTATGTTTTTGGTCACGATTGTTTCAATCAAGAAACTATAAACAAATATTGCTGCAAACATGTACCCTCACATGACACTACATTCACCAGTAGCAAAACGTATTTGCATGATTTTGGGATCGATTACTGCTTCCACTTAACACGGGGAAGACACCCAATATGCATACATACATTCACACATATACATTTCCAAAGTTCAATAATTCTGCCACATAACAGCTGCACATGAAAGAAGTCAATATCAGACAACACATAGTACATGGACAAGATAATGATTACAAAACAACAAATCAAAAACATACAATTTCTATTATCTAAGTACAAAAACAGTATTAATAACTCCACAAGTACAGGGATATAAATAATGATTCAAAACAACTGGAGGTTAGGAAGGCATATAATTTGTACTGTTTTCTGAAAATTCTGAAACTGAATAAAACAATTTAATAACAAGATATTTACCAAGTTATACATTGTTTTTAAGAATACCATACATAATTCATAAAATATTATATTTAGACATCAACTATAGCAGTATAATCACTATATATGGAGTATCTATCGTACACATCCAATTTCTCAAAGTGTCCCACGAGAGTCTAGAAAATTTTTTTACCGAATAAAATGAATGTTCCAACACATTTTAAGTTTACCTATAAATATCTTCTTGTTTTGTACCAAATCAGTTATCCAGTTTGGTAAACTGCTAAAAAAAAGTAATACACCCATATAATAGACACCTGTTTACCTGTGGGACATACAGACTCTTCATATTTCTTGTTAATTTATTATGTATTTCCCTATTAAGAAAAAAATAATTTTTAACCAAAAATTCCATTAAGGATAATACAGTAGGGTCTCATTTTATGACGGGGTTACATTCTCAAATATTTGGTTGTAAATCAAATCGTCGTAAAATATTATTTGAAAGGTTTAAATTGAGATAGGTTCATGAGCCAAACAAACTAGTCAAATAATTTTATAAATTACAATATTTCTTTATATTGTCACATACAATTTTAATTGAATGAATTAGGTAAACAGAAAATAACACAGATATTGAAAAAAATATAAATCAAATCACTTTCAATTTTACTGAAGCAGGCCCAGGCTGTGGTTCAGAAGACATTAAGAAAGAATGTAATGTCAACTGTTTTGATTTTTTCTTCTCTTCTTTCCCTTTGATGGACATCATGGGTGGAAAAATCAGAATCAACTTGAAAGACCTAGAAGCACACTAAGTAGAGAAAGGATGCTCGAGTTATGAAAGTGATGCACCACAAGTCTGGAGTGCTCAGTCCGACTCGACAAGGGTCGTGAAGGTGAATCATTGTAAAACGAGACCCTACCACATATACCATGAAGGCACTGTCAATATTCCCAAAGTTTTAAACTGTGGTTTGCAAATACTTCAGGGATTAATTCCCAATATTGTCCTCACAAATCTCTCTGGCTAAAGAAGAACTTTTTTGTTGTCCATCGAGCTACCCCAAATATCTATTCCATACACCATTGCTGAACGTAAATATGCACGATATACCATCTTAAGAGTTTTGATGGTGCTATAATGTTTCAAGTATCTAATCACATAGCACGCACTGTTCAGTTTGGGTAACATACACTCAATACGCATTTTCCAATTCATAAGTTTTCAGTTTCTAGCCCAATATATTTGCTGTTCATTTCCTCTTGTATCAGTTCATACCAAAAAGTAATTTGAAAAGAGACATTATTTTGTTGATTACACTCAAATTTCATTATGCAAACGCAGATTCTTGAATCACGTGTATTACAAACTTTGTCAATAAAGAAAAGTTCAATACAAAGACATAAATCATAATCTGTGCACTGTTGCTTGTACCAGGCAGTAAAAAAGACCATGACTCTGCATGGCATAAGTGGTTAAACTTGAGAAATAATGCCACAAGTGGCTAAATTTAACAAATAACATAGAAAATCTGAAAGGAGTTCAATGTGTCTGATTATAGGGGCTCCAAGTGTCAAGTTACTTTACTTATTATAAAATAATAAATTCACAATGATTAACAAACTTCTCCTATTCTGTGGCCCATAACAATATTATTTAAAATGTGCATATTAGCTCTACTTCCAACTAAAACAACTCACGCCAGTAACCACCAATATGAATAATGTGCATGAAATGAAAGCCCAAAATTGTTACCACCATGGATCTGCATAGCAGTTTTATTTTATAGCCCGAGTGCTCATTATTAAGCACAACAGCATACTGCATTTGACACCTGTGCGGCATTTTAAGAAAATGAACTGTAATACTGTATATCGAGTTTCAATAATACTACGTGTTACTAAAATTTATATGCATAAAAAGAGGGCCGGTTTGGTTCCAACATTCCAAGTACACCAGGCGCCACTGCCATCAACCGAGTTACGACTTCGCATGACGCAAACCAACCTCTCAACCGGGACCTCATCACAGGTTTGTCGCAGTCACAATAATATTAGTTATGTCTGCGGGATAACACAATTATTTTTAATTCTCCAAATTTTTCATTAATACTGTGACTTAGTAAGGTATTTAGTTTCACTGCATACATTGTCCTCTGTTCTTTTTGTTCTTTTATTTACCTCTTACAAGAATTCCAATCTATAACTGCATCAAACTGCCACATTTATTCAGTATTATTGTGCTACATTATTTGCATTGTAAAATACCTTTGCAGGGAACATGATGGATGTAATATTACACAATTGTATTTTCTATGTTTCAAGCTTTCGCCATGTTGTAGTGATGACAGCAATTCTTCTGGGTATTTCCCCGGTGTCTGGTTGTTGTTAAAAGCCAACGTTTCGGAACCCTGTATCGGTTCCATCTTCAACAGGTGATGAAGTATGAATGAGGATTGACAGAATTGACCCGTATTTATACCTACATAGGGGAATCAGTGGTGGGAGGTCTGACCAATCA
>Ga0131853_10003554_pt1 | contig 27917 bp, 9 predicted proteins | sample TergutLab28metaG_FD_92764 | JGI IMG/M metagenome (GOLD analysis project Ga0131853, IMG submission 92764) | Labiotermes labralis P1 segment gut microbial communities from Petit-Saut dam, French Guiana - Lab288 P1 (version 2) (version 2) | ecosystem: Host-associated > Arthropoda: Insects >...
AAGGAACAGAGCGGACTGGAGAGTGGAATGTTGACTGGAGGAACAGAGCGGACTGGAGAGCGGAATATTGACTGGAGAAACAGAGCGTAATGGAGAGGGGAATGTTGACAGGAGGAACATAGTGGACTGGATAGCGGAATGTTGACTGAAGGAACAGAGCGAACTGGAGAGGGGAATGTTGACTGGAGGAACATAGCTGGAGATCCGGTAAAAGGAAGGAAGGCGCTGCTGTCAGTTCTGCAGGGAACTGCTTTCTGCAATCTAACAGTGTGCACTGTTGTATTAATGCAGTGTCATGCAGTAGCGGGCTGCTTCAGAAACCAGCAGGTCCTCAGAGTGTCAAGAAACTTCCCACATTTTTGGAACTGAATGTTCATTACCGCATTGACAACAGCCCGGCTTTCTGTATTAATCCAGTTCATGCCTCCTCATACAATTTAATATTATTTTACCATCTACGCCTAGGTCTTCCAAACGACTTCTTTCCCTCAGGTGTCCACACCAAAAACATGTGAGAACTCCTGTCGTCCATACGTGCTATATGCCCCGCCTTTTACTGGAACTGGAAAAGGAATTGGAGGACGTAAATGGCAACGAAATGTGCACTGATAGGACCCTGTGGGACACCTCGTATGAAATGCCTGCACCACATTAAGGACGCTGTTTGTTTGTTTGTTTTTAGTTACATTGGGTAAATAGTGACAAGTGTCTACACAGAAATGAAAGTCATGAAATGTACGAGGAGGCGCTGATAAGTCCTTAGTTCGATTTAATTCCCGATGTCCTAGGACGGAATCGATAGTGTCGTTGGAAAGAAGGGTCTGTTCATGTGCCGAAATGCAAATCTTTTCTTGTTACAGAGGCTGAAAGGAAGCATGTCTGGCGATGGGCGCGATTTCGACAACACGGAGACGCGATCTGTTATAAATTTTTCTTTTCCTGCTAGGCAAGGCGCCGAAGGAAATTCACGCCATTCTAACAGAAACGTTAGGGGAACATGCACCATCGTATGCCACCGTCAAAAACTGGATGGCACAGTTTAAACGTGGTGATTTTTCCACCTGTGATGCGCCTTGTCCTGGACGACCGAATACAGTGACAACCCCGCAGATTATTGATCAAATTCACGAGCTAATCTTGGAAGACCGCAGGATTTCGGCTAAATTAATAGCTGAGCAACTGGGCGTCTCACGTGAACTTGTTGGGTTCATCGTTCATGAAGATTTGGACATGCGGAAGCTCTACGCGAAGTGGGTTCCGAAATGCCTGAACGCGGATCAAAATCGTCAACGGTGCTAGTCTTCTGGGCAACTTTTGGAATTTTTTCGGCGCGATCCAAATGATTTCTGTCGCGATTGGTGACCATGGACGAAACATGGTTATATCACTATGACCCGGAGACAAAGCAACAATCAATGGAGTGGCGGCATAGCGGCTCAACCTGCCCCCAAAAATTCCGAGTATAAAACTACCACCAGTTCCCTGGACTGAAAAAGAAAACAATTTACAGGTCGCCATTTTTCGTCCGACGCGGAGTTCATTGCTGCCGCGGAGACCTTTGTTGGACGGACAACCTTCTGATTTTTTTGAGTGGCTTGGAAAATTTAGAGCAACGGTCCAAGAAGTGTATTGAGCTTCGTGGAGTGCATAAATCCCGAGTATGTTCGCTGTAGCTTTTTTCCTTCCTGGTCGGGCTAATGACTTATCAGCACACCCTCGTATCAGACATCAGCACAGGGAACAGAATTGTTACTCAGAGGACAGTGGAGGGAGAATGTTTGTGTCTTTCTTAGAAGTGTATTTTAGTGTAATTATGAAGATTTCTTATGTCAACATCATGTAATGATACATTTATTTATTAATACAAATTCATCGTATAACTGCTGGTTTTACACAAGTGTTTATGTTTTGTTAAACAAAATATTTGATATCAAAACCTGTACTAAAATTAAAGGACATGTGTTAGTAAAATACCTTCTTAACTATGCATATTGTGAATTGTTCCTTGAAGGTAACATATATATATGCTTAATTACTCACTCCATGGTGCAGAGTCCTTCTTGAGAAGCTAAATGGTTTGCAGCTAGTCAAGAAATTCCCCGCATTTTATGGAATTCGAAGGTTCATATATATATATATCCATACAGAAACATATAAATTTGAAAGACTTTAGATGTATATACAAGATATCTAGTAACAGAACGTGAGGGAAATATGAAAATGGGACAATATTACAGTTAATAATAGATTTAAAATATTTCAAAATTGTAGGTGTATATATAGAACACTTAGTAATATAACATGGGAAAAAATAAATATGGGACAATATTACATTTGATAATAAAGTTAATAATTTTCAGAATGCGTAGCTGTATATACAGGCTATGTAGTGACAGAACATGAGAGAAATGTAAGTATAGAATAATATTACATTTGAAAATGAAGTTAATATATTTCAAAGTCTGTAAGTGTATTTACAAAGTAATTAGTAACATAACATTGGGAAAATACGAATATGGGACAATATTGAAGTTAATAATATATTTAATATATTTCAAATTTAGTAGCTCTATGTACATGATAATTAATAACTTAATATGAGGAAAATATAGGAATGATACAATACTACAGTTAATAATACAGTCAATAAACTAAAAGTCTCTAGCTGTACATACAGTCTGTAACTGTACATACAGTCTGTAGCTGTATACACACGGTATCCAGTCTGTAGCTGTACACACACAGTATCGAGTAGCTGTATACACACGGTATCCAGTCTGTAGCTGTACACACACGGTATCAAGTAGCTGTATACACACGGTATCCAGTAACCGAACTCGAAAATCAAATTGGAACGTAATTATATTTGTTAAAAGTATATTTAAATGGTCAAGTAAAAGGTTTTTTATGTTTCAAACTTTCTATAGGCCACGAAGGCCCTTAGGGTGAGTAGAGGTATAGCTCTACTCTTTCTAGGTCCTCAGCACACTAGATGGGGTGGAGGGGTCAGCCCCACGCCCCGGCCGCCTCTACCCCCGGAAAAGACCCAGTACCCATTTTACAGGAGGCTGGGTGGGCGCCAGGGCCGGTCTGGACCGGCGGAAAATCTCATCCCCACCGGGATTCGATCCCGGACCGTCCAGCCCGTAATCAGTCGCTATACCGACTGAGGTACCCGGCCTGCGTTCAAGTAAAAGGCAATGTGCAATATAACGGTAACAGTACCATAGATGCAATTATAATTTAAGTAAAATTACAATATGACAATGCTGTTCTATTGATTTTGATCTGATTCTAATCTAGAGCAGTCGTTAAAGGCAGACAATGAGATAGACGACACACGAAGATTTGCAACCCAAATTACAGATGCACAAAGCATAATATTAACATAGCACAGTAATCCAGTTGCTGTGTGAAGTACGGTTCATGGACTTTCTTATACTAAACAGTACACTTTCCTCTGTTCATATTTACAAGATCCATCAATTCTCTGTCTCCACTGTTAATTGCTTCATGCCACAGTAAGGTATTTTGTCCACTTTTACACTATTGGAACATGCATGTATGTACACACGGTACTGCAAAATGGGCTGCAAATATCCTCTGCAAAGAAGTGCTTAATGATCTGATAGTTGCGTGGAACTAAAGTTGCACAGACAAATTATTTAATCTGTTTAAAAAATTAACCAACACGATGCACGGAACAATGAATGTAAAATTTATTTAATCTGTATTACAAATGGCACATGAAAGGTAAAATTTGGTTTTCTTTAGAGAATAAGCATTAAATGAATTTTGCCTCAATAATAATAATAATAATAATAATAATAATGTTTCACAGTCATGGCCCACAGTACAGTTAGCAGTAACATTAGAGTAACTGTGTGACTGTGTGCATGTAAAGACTGCTGGTACAGCATTACAGTAACTGTGTGACTGTGTGCATGTACAGGACTGCTGGTACAGCATTCATTGACTGTGATTACAACAAACAGCAGCCTTACACTGTGTACTGTTGGTGCTAACCAAATGTTTACAAATCTATATGCAATAGCATGTCAACTGTCAACAGTACATATTGCTACACAAAGTGAGATATCAAAACAACAAACCTATCCAACACTTAACACACTTTAACACAACCAACAAGAACTCTGTACAACATTCATCTGTACTAAAGAACACTGAAAGGTAATTTTAACTTCATACAGTTTACAGTGCGCTGACAGCCAACATTCCCACTGACCCACAAACACACTGACTGCTGTTCACTACACAAACAGCACAACATTTGTGTCACCATCAGCTGAGCTCAAGCTCTTTGTGCTGCTGTTGCACTGAACACTTCGATATCAGCAAAATCTTCTGCTTTTAGTCAGGGAGGTAACTGAATTTTTATCGTATATCTGCTTCAATGCTTTAAGGGAAAGAGGAATAAACACTTTGTGCCACACAGTGACACTGTTGTTATTGCTGCTGTCACCCACAGCTACAGATTTATCACTTCCAGCGATCCATCGGACCAACAAATATCTAAAGTCTCACTGTCGACTGACCAGTTCCACTTTGTACAACCGTAAATAAGGCATGATTTCCTCTGCGGTAACTCAAGCAAAAGAGGATAGGTATAAATTTTCAGTACTCTACTGAATGTTCTGACTGCCTCATCCCCTGTTCATTCAACAAACTCGTTGTGTTCACACAATAACAGCACACAGTATGGTACCGTCTGATGGGCTGACGGAAGGCCACTTCTTTCATTTGTGTTGTGGCTTTGGCTATCAGCGTTGCTGCATTACAGCTGGATGGTAATCAGACTGATAGGTTTACATTGAAAGGAGGGATGGACAAAGCCACGGCCTGAGCCAACTTAGAGCAGGGAGGGTTTGAAATGTTGTGACTATTACAGCTGACACTTCAGATCGGTTTATAATGACAACGGCAGTTAGCAATGTGGCTTAGGATTGTAATGTAAAAGTGTGTAATAATTCTAGTCCGCCACTCTATACTGCCATATGAAGGACGGTGGCTAATAATAAAATATTATTTATCTCCTCTGATGTTAGTTTCTCGTTAGCCCACTCCCATATTTTCTGTAGTATTTCTAGTATGCCGCACTGTGCTGCTACATAATAGACAGTTCTTCACTCATCATGTGTGGCTAATAATAATTGTTTACTTATCCCCTCTGTTGTTACTTTATTGTTAGTCCATTCACATACTTCCTTTAACACTTCTATTCTACCGCTGTTTGCTGCCACATAAAAGACGGTTCTTCCCTCATCATCCGTGGCTAATAATAAATTATTATTTATCTCCTCTGTCCTTAGTTTCTTGATAGCCAATCCCATAATTCCCCCATATTTTTTGTTTGCCCAGCTCTGCTGCAACATAAAAGACGTTTCTTCCCTCATCATCTCTGGCTAATAACATTTTACTTTTTATCTCCTCTATTGTTAGTTTCTCGTTAGCCCAATTCCATACTTTCTGTAATAATTCTAGTCTGTTGAACTATACTGCCATATGAAAAACGGTTCTTCCCTCGTGATCTGTGGCTAATAATAAATTATAATTTATCTTCTCTGTTCTTGGTTTCTTTTCAGCCCACTCCCATACTTTCAGTAAAATACCTAAGTTCCCAGTCCATGCAGCCCAGTGAAAATTGGTCATTCCCTCAACATCTGTGCCTAATAAAAAATTATTATGTATGTCCTCTGTTGTTGGTTTGTTTTTAGCCCCCTCCCATACTTCCAGTAAATCATCTAAGTTCCCAATCCATTTAGTTCAAATTAAAGCAGTCATTCCCTCATTGTCTGTGTCTAAAAACAGTTTAATTAACTCCTGTGTTGTTAGTTTCTCTTTAGCCCACTCCCATACTTTTTGTACAATCTCTAAATTGCCCATCTTTGCTGCCATGTGCCAGGCGGGCCTTCCCTCATTGTCTGTGCCTAATAACAATTTATTATATATCACGTCCGTTGTTAGTTTCTCTTCAGCCCACACCCATATTTTCAGTAAAATATCTAAGTTCCCAATCCATGCAGCCAAGTGAAACGCGGTCATTCCCTCATTGTCTGTGCCTAATAACAATTTATTATTTATCTCCTCTGTTGTTAGTTTCTCTTTAGCCCATTCCCATACTTTTTGTAGGTTCTCTAAATTGCCCCACCTTGCTGCTATTTGCCAGGAGGTCCTTCCTTCATTGTCTGTGCCTAATAATAATTTATTATTTATCTCCTCTATTGTTAGTTTCTCTTTAGCCCACTCCCATACTTCTTGTAAATTCTCTAATTTGCCCCACTTTGCTGCCATGTGCCAGGCAGTCCTGCCCTCATTGTCTCTGCCTAGTAACAGTTTCTTATTTATCTCCTCTGTTGTTAGTTTCTCTTTAGCCCAATCCCATACTTTTTGTAACGACTCTAATTTGCCCCACTCTGCTGCCAAGTGCCAGGCAGTCCTTCCCTCATTGTCCGTGCCTAATAGCAATTTATTACTTATCTCCTCTGTTGTTAGTTTATTTTTAGCCCACTCCCATACTTTTTGTAACGTCTCTAAATTGCCCCGCTCTGCTGCCCAGTGCCAGGCTGTTCTTCCCCAATTGTCTGTGCCTAATAACAATTTATTGTTTATCTTCTCTGTTGTTAGTTTCTCTTCAGCCCACTCCCATACTTTTTGTAAGGTCTCTAATTTGTCCCACTCTGCTGCCAAGTGCCAGGCGGTCCTTCCCTCATTGTCTGAGCCTAATAATAATTTATTATTTATTTCCTGTGTTGTTAGCTTCTCTTCAGCCCATCCCCACACTTTTTGTAACGTCACTACATTGCCACAATGTGCTGCCACATGCCAGGCAGTCCTTCCTTCATTGTCTGTGCCTAATAGCAAATTATTATTTATCTCCTCTGTTGTTAGTTTCTCTTTAGCCCATTCCCATACTTTTAGTAAAATCTCTAAATAGTCCCTCGTTGCTGCAATGTGCCAGGCGGTCCTTCCTGAATTGTCTGTGCCTAATAACAATTTATTATTTATTTCCTCTGTTGTTAGTTTCTCTTCAGCCCATTCCCATACTTTTTGTAGGTTCTCTAAATTGCCCCACTTTGCTGCTATGTGCCAGGCGGTCCTTCCTTCGTTGTCTGTGCCTAATAACAATTTATTATTTAACTCCTCTATTGTTACTTTCTCTTTAGCCCACTCCCATTCTTCTTGCAAATTATCTAATTTGCCCCACTTTGCTGCCATGTGCCAGACAGTCCTGCCCTCATTGTCTCTGCCTAATAACAATTTCTTATTTATCTCCTCTGTTGTTAGGTTCTCTTTAGCCCAATACCATACTTTTTGTAACGATTCTAATTTGCCCCACTCTGCTGCCAAGTGCCAGGCAGTCCTTCCCTCATTGTCCGTGCCTAATAGCAATTTATTACTTATCTCCTCTGTTGTTAGTTTCTCTTTAGCCCACTCCCATACTTTTTGTAACGTCTCTAAATTGCCCCACTCTGCTGCCCAGTGCCAGGCTGTCCTTCCCCTATTGTCTGTGCCTAATAATAATTTACTGTTTATCTCCTCTGTTGTTAGTTTCTCTTTAGCCCACTCCCATAGTATTTGTAGAGACTCTAATTTGTCCCACTCTGCTGCCAAGTGCCAGGCGGTCCTTCCCTCATTGTCTGAGCCTAATAATAATTTATTATTTATTTCCTCTCTTGTTAGTTTCTCTTCAGCCCATTCCCATACTTTTTGTAACGTCCCTACTTTGCCACAATGTGCTGCAACATGCCAGGCAGTCCTTCCTTCATTGTCTGTGCCTAATAGCAATTTATAATTTATCTCCTCTGTTGTTAGTTTCTTTTTAGCCCACTCCCATACTTTTATCACAATCTCTAAATTGTCCCTCGTTGCTGCAATGTGCCAGGCGGTCCTTCCCGAATTGTCTGTGCCTAATAACAGTTTATTATTTATCTCTTCTGTTGTTAGTTTCTCTTTAGCCCAATCCCATACTTTTTGAAACGCCTCTAATTTGCCCCAGTCTGCTGCCAAGTGCCAGGCAGTCCTTCCTTCATTGTCCGTGCCTAATATCAAATTATTATTTATCTCTTCTGTTGTTAGTTTCTTTTCAGCCAACTCCCATACTTTCAGTAAAATATCTAAGTTCCCATCCCATGCAGCCGAGTGAAAAGCGGTCATTCCCGCAACGTCTGTGCCCAATAAAAATTTTATATATATCTCCTCTGTCGTTTGTTTCTCTTCAGCCCCCTCCAGTACTTTCAGTAAATCATCTAAGTTCCAAATCCATTTAGTCCAGTGAAAAACGGTCATTCCCTCATTATCTGTGCCTAATAACAGTTTATTTATTTCCTCTGTTCTTAGTTTCTTTTTAGCCCAATCCCATACTTTTTGTACAAACTCTAAATTTCCTGTACTTTGCCAAGCGGCCCTTCCCCAATTGTCTGTGCCTAATAACAGATTATTATATATTTCCTCTGTTGTTAGTTTCTCTTCAGCCCACTCCCATATCTTCAGTAAAACATCTAATCTCTCATACCATGCAGTCAGGTGAAAAACGGTCCTTCCCTCATTGTCTGTGCCTAATAACAATTTATTATTTATCTCCTCTGTTGTTAGTCTCTCTTCAGCCCAACCCCATACTTTTTGTAAGATCTCTAAATTGCCCCGCTCTGCTGCCCAGTGCCAGGCTGTCCTTCCCCAATTGTCTGTACCTAATAACAATTTATTGTTTATCTCCTCTGTTGTTAGTTTCTCTTTAGCCCACTCCCATACATTTTGTAACGTCTCTAAATTGTCGCGCTCTGCTGCCACATGCCAGGCAGTCCTTCCCTCACTGTCTGAGGCTAATAATAATTTATTATTTATTTCCTCTGTTGTTAGTTTCTCTTTAGCCAATCCCCATACTTTTTGTAACGTCCCTAAATTGCCACAACGTGCTGCCACATGCCAAGCGGTCCTTCCCTCATTGTCTGTACGTAATAGCAATTTATTATTTATCTCCTCTGTTGGTAGTTTCTCTTTAGCCCACTCCCATACTTTTAGTACAATCTCTAAATAGTCCCAAGTTGCTGCAATGTGCCAGGCGGTCCTTCCCGAATTGTCTGTGCCTAATAACAATTTGTTATTTATCTCTTCTGCTGTTAGTTTCTCTTTAACCCACTCCCATACTTTTTGTAACGTCTCTAAATTGCCCCGCTCTGCTGCCACATGCCAGACGGTCTTTCCCTCATTGTCGGTGCCTAATAGCAATTTATTATTTATCTCCTCTGTTGTCAGTTTTTCTTTAGCCCACTCCCATATTTTTTGTAAAACGTTTACATCGCCCCTCCCTGCTGCCATGTGCCAGGCGGTCCTTCCCCATTTGTCTGTGCCTAATAAAAGTTTATTAATTATTTCCTGTGTTGTTAGTTTCTCTTTAGCCCATTCCCATACTTTTTGCAACGTCTCTAAATTGCCCCGCTCTGCTGACACATGCCAGACAGTCCTTCCGTCATTGTCTTTGCCTAATAGCAATTTATTATTTATCTCCTGTGATGTTAGTTTCTTTTTAGCCCGCTCCCATAATTTCTGTAATACTTCTAAATTGCCCAAAAGTGCTGCCACTTGCCAGACAGTCCCTGCTTCATATGGCCAATTCAATGGCCTGCAGTATGTTGCTAATAAAATCTCTTCCCTCCATGACCAAAGTGTTTTTTGTCTACCCCACCACGCTACTCGGCCCGGGGATTTAATTTTCACTGATATTCCTGCTAAAAGCAGTTTACTTTTTAAGTCCTCTGCTTTTAGTTTCTTTTCAGCACATTCCCATACCTTCTCTAGTACCTGTGTATTGTTAGAAAGTACTGCAATGTGCCAGGCTGTTAATCCCTCTTCATCTACTTCTAACAGCAGTTCATTTACTATGTCTGTGTGATCTCCTGCTTGCACGCTATCCAAAAAAAGTCCTATAACTTTAGAGTTGCCTTCCAACGCTGCTCTGTGTAACATTTTTTCCTCATTTTTCCCCAAGTCATGTATCTGATTTCCGTACTGTTTTAACACCACCTTTGGTATCTTATACTTTGACAATAAGCCGTCTATAAAAGCTCTAATAACCTGATATTGTTCTTTCTGAAATATGTCTTTCAGTATAAAAGTCAGTACTTGCTCTGAAGTGTTTTTCCCCTCTGACAAGCAGTTCACCAAATAGTCTGCAACACAATACTCGGCAAATGTGCAGTGTATGAAATGCAGTTTACCGCCATGACTTACTTGCACTAACCCAATTCGTGTTAGTTCTTCGGTTGAAAAAGAACTTTCCGTGTTGTTTTGAAACAGTGCCACTTGTTCCTGTGTGAACAGCACCTTCAAAGCCAGGAGCTGATAATCCTTATTCATTTGTCTTATTTCACGTTTCCTTTGCTCTATTGCAAACGCACTATTGACCGGGATTTGCAGCTTTTCCTCCTGATAGATGTCATATTTTCTTTCAATGAATCGTCCGTATAACTCAATCAAGTCTAGCTTGAACGGTAACTTAGGCGTGGATTCTGTTGACTCATAAAATATTTTAACATCTTCAGCAAAAGCCTCCGCCAACATCCGGCACTGTAATGGGATGCCGATGAACTGTCTGTCTTTGTCACTAACTGAGTTGCCCAGCTTCTTTATTAAGTGTGTAGCATATACTGCTAACTTGTTCTTTTCTCTTTCTTTTCGTTTATCTTCTGTCTCAGTGATCCAGTCTTTTAAACTCCAAAATTTTGTTAAGAATTCAACTTGATCTTCTTCAGAAAAAGGTTCCAGTGTGTAGGACAGCTTCTGTAACTTATCTTCCAATTCCTCCCTCAGATGCGGTCTGGTGGTGATCCACAGCTGTTCTACTGCCGTCTGCCTTAGAGCTTGCAGTAAATCAATGACAGTCAGTTTGTAGATCGGACTTATTTCATCAAAACCATCCAGCATTATTACTATTCTTACTTTCTGCTTCTGTTCACAACAATGTTTAAATAATTCTCTCTCTAATCCAGGTTCAAGCTTCAGCAGTTTCTCTGTTACTAACTCAACCACTTTCTCCTTGTCGATCTGTTCTTGCACCAGTACCTTCAGTGCATCTGTGTGGTCATCTAAGTCAATTTTCACCACCCACTTGGTAGGGAATTTCTGTTTGATTTGCTTAGACAGATGTGTCAGTAAGGCTGATTTACCCATCCCTGCTGCATCAGAAATTAGCATCACTCTCTGGTGCTGTGCTTGCTCCAACAGCTTGTCTAAATCATCAGCTGTATATGTTTGTGAACTGTCGGTATCAATATATCTACGCAGTGTTTCTAAGTTTCCTTGCGATTGCTGCCAAAGAAGTTTCCTTGAGTTGTCTTCCTGTAGCCAATGCACATTACTGTTTGGATTCAGCTGACAGAGTTGTTTGAATTCTTGTTCTGAAGTAGCCAAGAAAACACGGCCTTCTCTTAAATCGTCTTCAAAATAATTCGGTTTAATGGCTGTCTGATGACGCAATGTTCTCCCTATATAATAACTTTCATTATGACTATTTGATATCGGCACTGGATCAGCAATGTAAAGTTCCTTTTCTTCAAGTAAAGCACCCAGACTCAGAAAGTCTGCTACTGGGCAGTCAGCAAGCATGAGTTCATTGAGAGAAACATTAGCGCCTTGAAATTTGACTGATCTCTCTTTCAGTTTCTCCTGTGAACTGGAAGTTAAATCACACCAACTTAACTGTACATCTCTTGTAACAAACCCATTTCCAAACATTTTCCTGCCTATGTTTTGCAGGAAATGAGCCGCTGCATCTTCTGATCGAGTGGTCAAAATTACTTTGATAAGCGGTATTTTTTTCATATTTTCAAATAGTTTTCTTATCATGTCTTTTGTTATTTCTTTCAGCTGTTCAGTGGCCTCACATACTACCAACATTAGATGTGGTGCTTCATTTGACAACCTTAATGTACTAAAATCCAACAACTCATTCAGAGTTAACAGGCTCTCTAATTTCAGTACGGTGTATTGATCTTCCATCAGATAATTAGCCTTTTGAAGAAGCTGATAAACATTGATTAGCCCTGTCCATTCGTCGCATTTTATCATCTGTAAATGCAAAACTTTCTGTTGCTCACTTTCTACAAATTCTCTAACACTAGAGACATCAGAATTAAATTCCAGTGGGCTTTGGCAAATCCGTTGGACACAAGTCCTTGTCTCGCATTGAAGAAACCTAGCTGGCTGATCGGTTTGCGACGTTACACTTGCTACCGCGCTGTTCTGTATATCATCACTCTCTAAGGCAGACATCATGTCGTCACAGTTATGCCCACTGTAAACTCAGCCTACTGTTCTCAATGAGTGTAAAATAAATATTATTGCAAAGTGTCAAAGCAATTTTAAATATGTGTAAAATCCACGTACATGAAAAGTTATGTAAGTTGGGTCTACATTTTCTACTTACGCAGAAAAAAATGTAATAAGTGAAGTAAAGAAATCACATTCACTAAGAACCACTGTTGTATGTAGTATGTGGGATTGGGAAGAACTTCAATTTATGTAATTTAATGGAGAGAATCAACTGACACACTTGTCAGGAACATATACCCCCAAAAAAACCATAATAACAAATTATGTTTGACGAAACCAATCTTCAGGACACAGACTGTTATAACTTCCAGTGCAATGAGAGGCAGTGAAGACACTTGCTGTGCACTGTCACTGTGATGTTTGCAGCGTTTCTGGCGGGCATTCAGCAGGGCGTAGACCGTCCGAGGCTGTCTACAGCATTATGCCATGTGGTAACATTTAATGGTGTTACAGTATGTGGCAGCAAGTTTCCACCTACCGTCAGTAAGCATTGCCAACACCAACGCAGTGCAATACCCAAAAAACGTACAGCAATACGAAATACCAACACTCCCAGCTGTAGTGATATCCAAGGTGCTGCTTCCTTAGTCCAACATCATGGCAGCCTTTGTTTGTAGCCACAGCAGTCTAGCCTCTGATGTCTTTTCATGCCTATCAAAATAAAAAACCCATTATATCAAAAATAAAAAATTCTATTCCGTACATCCACTTCCTACAGAACCCCTCAAATTCCTACCCAAAATGTCCAACTGCCAACATACAGCAGTGCATTTTGATTTCTTAATGCCTCAACTAAATGTCGTGATAACATTTTTCAACTGAGTAACAAATTAAGAATGTTGAATTGTGGCAGAATTAAATTTGAGATGCAGATTTGGATTTGTATTTGAAATGGTTTATTTAAGGCGGATTAGTATAAGTAGTATAGCTGAAATTCATATTATTTTCTAACATTGAAAATTAGTTAATAGACACAAAAATAAAGAAACTAAATGAGAAATTAACACATTCGTTGCTAAATTAACAACCGGTAAACACATTATTTTTTAGGGACATTTAATTGGTGTCTGTTCAGACACTTGCATGGAAATAAATTACCCGATAAATATATCTTCATTTTGGGACGCTGTGCAAAATAATGACATAGAATAAAGTTGCGGTATGTGTGACTGTGTTAAGGTGATATTTATATGATGACATGACAGGACTGCAACTGTGTTTTTACTGACGGTACGAGTGACAGTGTTGAGGTAATATTTATGTGATAATATGACAGGACTGTAGCTGTGTGTTTACTGACGGTACGTGTTACTCTATATATATATATATATATTTATATGTGGTAATACAACAGGATCCTATCTATATATACTGAGTGAATGTATGGTGATGTTTGTATGATATCATGACAGTAATCTAGCTGTGTGTTTACGAACCATAGCTGACGTACCGCATAAAATGCGGTATGGGGAACCATTATAATTTGGCTATAAAGTTGTGTACACCAAATACTTTTATTACATTTGTAGTTACAATCATGGTGACGGTAATGAATATTATGGTTATGTGCGGCAATTTTAATGTAACTTCAGAATGTTTTAATATATAATGTTTTGCGACCATTGAATGAACTAGAACTTCTGCTTACATTACTGGTACTAATATTTCAATACTACAATAATAACTCACTTCATTTCAATTAATTTCTTGATTGTTAATTAGCAGATTCAAGAGCTAATTGGTTACGTGCAGAAATAGCAAGACATACAGACACAAATTACAAGAGCAATTAAAAAGGCATATATAAAACAGACAACAAATAGAAGAAAAAAATGAGCCATACGAAATCAATAAGGTAGGAAAATCAACATCAAGCCCTGAGACAAGAGCCCCGAACACTGGAAAATAAATATAATTTGGTATAAAATAGCAGAATTTGTTTTAATGTAGTGACACGATTCCTAAAATATCGATATTGCACAAAAAAGTTTAGCAGCAGAAACATATTTAGCTGATGGAGAGTTTTGTATTTAACCATAAACAGGGGGGATTTTCTGGAATTGCGAGGAAGAACTGTAATACGAGCTGCATGCAAACAAGAAGAGCAATAATTTAATATGAATAAGCAGAAACAAATTAAAATTTAAAAATCTTATATTGTGCAAATTAACAATTTTATGAAATTGAAAGCTATCATCATAAGTAACATGATATTAATTATGGAAAACATATTGACACTGAGCTACAAAATTCTACTGAAAGCGTTCAAGATTTTGGTGTCAGTAGTCGTCATGGAGTTCTATACAGTTGAGGCAATTTTCATTCCGTGACTTAGTAGAGAGGCCTGAAATTAACGAAATGACGAAAATAGAAAAGAGTAAATTATAGTCCGTATTTTAAACCGCATTCTTACGAACAAGGAAAAAACAAAGTCTACAAGTTGTGGACTTTGTGTTCTGAATTGAGTTTAGTCTAAGTCTTTATGCGTTGGTACGGATTAAAGAGGAGTACCTTAATTTAAAATTATAATAAACATAAATTGTTTTCTAGTGAAAGCAATAACCATAGCTTTGTTACTGCTCAATTGCATACAGTTAGCTGTACAGCAGTACGGTATATGTTCAGTACAGTTAGCACTGCACCAGTAGTGTATATGTTCAGTAGAGTTAGGCATAAACCAGTACTGTATGAGTTCAGTAGATTTAGCCATGCACCAGTACTGCATATGTTCATTACAATTAGCAGTGCAATATTACTGTAAAAGTGCAGTAGAGTTAGAAGTGCAACAGTATTGCATATGTTCAGTAGAGTTAGCAGGGAACGAGTAATATATATGTTTAGTAGAGTTAGCAGTACAGAAGTACTGTATATGTTCAGTAGAGTTAGAAGAGCATCAGTACTGTATATGTTCAGCGAAGTTAGCAGTGCAGCAGTACTGTAAAAGTTCAGTAAAGTTAGCCGTACAGAGGTAATGTATATGTTCAGTACAGGTAGCAGTATAGAAGTACTGTATATGTTCAGTAAAGTTAGCAGCAAGCAGTTCACTATATATTCAGTACAGTTAGCAGTGCACCAGTAATGTGTATGTTCAGGACAGTTAGCAGTACAGCAGAATTCTATACGTTCGCTAAAGTTAACAGGTCACCAGTACTCTATACGCTTAGTATAGTTAGAATACAGAGGTAATGTATATGTTCAGTACAGGTAGCAGTATAGAAGTACTGTATATGTTCAGTAGAGTTAGAAGTGCACCAGTACTGTATATGTTCAGTACAGTTAGAAGTACAGAAGTACTGTATATCTTCAGAAGAGTTAGAAGTGCACCATTACTGTGTATATTCAGTACAGTTAGCAGTACAGCAGGACTGTATAAGTTCAGTAGATTTAGCCGTACACAAGAACTGTATATGTTCAGTAGAGTTAGCAGTACAGCAGCATTTTATATGTTCAGTAAAGTAACATGTGGTTTGGTAAACCAACAAGTAAACTGCGGCCAGTTTGGGTGGAAATTTCGACCCACACCGTTCGTCATACAACTGCAGATCATTCCGGCGTTAAAGTTACCAACTGCACACAAACCGGCTGTTAGAACAGCAGCACTAGATTTAGTGCCGCTGACACTGTGAGAACGGTTTGTAGTGGGAGAATCTGGAAATAGTTTGTGATAGAAACAGATGTCTTTTAAGCATGTCTCATTTAAACAGATGTTCTGAAACTCCACGTAACACATTATCAAACAGTTCAGTTTGGTCGGTACTGACACTACTCATACTTCTATAAAATATCTGTAAAGCAGTTCCAGTTTCAGCATTAACATGAAAAACAAGGCCTGTTCTGATTACAATATTAACCATTCAGTGTGCGGTGTACCGTCTGTACTGTGGGCCTTACTGTGAGCGCAACACGGCAACAGGTAGGGCGGACTGAGTGTTGGTCACCATAGCAATAGCAGCAATATATATACAGCACTATAAATATACAGAGCTGTCCAAACTGTTGTTTCTGCTGTACAGTTACTGGAGGCTCTACCCACAGACGGTATACAGGGTGGGTACACATTATGTGTACAGTAAGCTACACTTTCAGTACGCAACAGAAATTCTATGTCTTAATGCTATACATAAGCTAGCAATATAATGTGCACTAAATACAGGAATAAATGGTGCTGCTAACATGAAAGGTCTAAATGTGGATTCGTTTAAGATGGTGAGATATTTCAGTGCTGTTACAACAACAACAACAACAACAACTACTACTACTACTACTACTATCACTATCACCACTACTAATATGGTAAGAATCAACTGAATCCTTATAACATGACAATGATATTATTCACACTATAGTTGTGACGTCACACATGTTAGACACAGAAATTTTTTATGTAATTTAAATTCTGAAGTTTGAATCTAATGCTTTTTGCGCTTGTTACGTGCACACTACATTGAGGGAGGATTTGAGGCAGTAGTGGCAAAGCTTACGTCACTAGTCTCCAAACTGATATTTTATTTAGCAAAAAATATTTCGTCCGAAGTTTCGTATGCAGTTTTAAAACGGACTGATTTTGACGAATGAGAGCCGATGTTGTGAAAGTGTCATATATCAACTACTAAGGCCGCTTTGTGCTGTAAGCTTTATTAGAAACTGTGCCGTTTTAAAACACAATAAAAATGTACCGATAATTTTCTACTTGGCACGCGAAGAGCACAAAGAGTACAAGTAAGGAGACAATTCTGATTTTCGGTTGACACAAATCGTTTTATCGATATCGTGTCAATGTAGTGTATCGGACAGCATGCAGCTATTTATTGTTTAATTTAACGCAGTTCGTCCGCTGTGTTTTAGAACGCTCAATAAAGAACGTTCTAATGTTCAGCCAATCACAGTGCTGCCTTTATCAAGAACAGCTACATGTTTCGGTTTCAACAGACCGTCAACACAACGTTCCAAAACAATATAGAAATGCAATACATATCTATTGAACATATATAGCTTTTAGTGTGTTGGATCACAGCAGCTTACAGTCTGTGGTCATTCAGCAGCTGGCAGTTACAGAACTGTTCTGACGGCCTAATGAGATGCGTACTGGTAAAGTTAAAGTATAGGGAAAGTGTGATAAAACTGTTGGATGATATATGTGAAATGGCAGTTGCAACTGTCGGTACATACCGTATAAAAGTCCATAGCCATTAGTCCTTGCAGCTGCGGGGAACTGGTTGGACGGACAATATTGTGAATTTTTTTGAGTGGCTTGCTAAATTTAGAGCAATGGGCTAAGAAGTGTATTGAGCTTCTTGGGGATTATGTTGAATAAATCCCGAGTTTGGTCGCTTGCTTCCTTCCTGGTCGGCCTAAGGACTTATCACCACTCCTGCATACATATATACACGTGTATATATATATATATATATGTTGGTTACTACTCTATGTGTCATGGCGAAAACATAGAGAATGGTGGGCTGATTATACTTGTATATCCAGTAACTTATATATAGCCTCTTTATTGTAATGACCCAAACTGCTATATTGTTAGTACTAAATGCCTCTATTACTTTCTATCGAATGCAGAAGGCAAGAAAGAACCTGGGAAATGTAAAATCCAAGCGAATGTTTCATCTAAACACGCATTGTGACAGTTTTTCATCACCGAGGAAAGAAATATATGAAGCAGATATATCATTTCAAGTTCAAGAATTTATTATGGTCTCTCATATAAACAAATCAGAAAATTTGCGTTGGGCCCTACCAAAATATTAGCTCGACCCACGCCACAAAACTGGCAAAATCAGGAAATGGAAGCGTAGATTTTTGAAGAGTTTTAAGGCACGAAACAAGAATCTTTTCCCCAGAAAGCTCACAAACACAAAAATGCAACGCTGCGTGTGGTTGAACAATTGAAATGTAACATAAATAAAAAAAAAAAGGCAAGAATGCACTGACAAAGACACAATTTTACGCTTGGTCACCTTTCCCTTTCAATCAAAAACGATTCTCAGCTGTTGTTGACCCATGTTTCTTCATGAGAATAATACGGTTTGTTACGTAAAATATTGACTTTTCTGCTAAAAGATTTAAAATGTCCAAAGGTGAATGCTACTTTTATCAAAGGTGCCCCTTTTGGTGCAGTTTTTGACAAAATTTATGGATAAAATAAGGGACCTTCTATTAAAATGAGTCGACGTAAATGTTTTGTAACACATAATAGTAAAAAAGAAGTGCCGTGTCGTATTTCACTTTTGGTTGTAATCAATTTTCATTTTCAGTTCAATGGCAATATCAGATTTTAAAAGAAAGTTCCAAACTTGCCCCACTCTCCCCTATATAGTCTTCACGTAAGTAACCTCTTTCATTTTCTCGACAGATTTTCCAAAGGTCCTACAACGTCAGGTTTCATGAACATCTTCCCAGTCGGAACCGAGAGAAACAGACATAACGGCTCTAGTATTCGCTTTTCGCGATATTGCAAAAGCTCATAAATATTGCCGCTGTTGCAACAGCATGCGAAAAACACCCCACTTGAAGGAAGTGTAGCATCGTTGCTTGGATAAATAGAAGCTTCGTAACCTTTCCTCCAGCTCTAAGCGAAGCCCCAAAGACTGAATATAATGCCGTTTTAGGATGGCGGTAAGAGGTAATAATGCTGATTGTCCTGCTTCGGACAGCCAGTGAATTTAAGATAAGTAAATAAGATACAACAAGCACAAGATGTAAGGCACAGGCAGACTGCACAGGAACAGAGTCTTTATGAGTTGTATTGGGAACAGCTTGCTGTGTGTTACGGCGGTAACTGTTGTGTGTAGCAGTGAGATTTATTGTGCTGAGTGTTAAAGTTGAGTGTTGGATGTGATTAGGGCGAAGGTTTAAGGTAAGTTCATTGGAAGATACTGCACAGCAGGGGAACAGTGGTATTGTGGCTTGAATGGAGTGTGTTACAGTGAACATTACGTGGAAGATACTGCACAGCAGGTGGACAGTGGTATTGCAGTTTGAATGGAGTGTGTTACAGTGAACATTATGTGGAGGATACTGCACAGCAGGTGGACAGTAATATTGCAGTTTGAATGGAGTGTGTTATAGTGAGCATTATCTGGAGGATACTGCGCAGAAGGTGGACAGTAGTATTGCAGGAATGGAGTGTATTACAGTGAACATTATGTGAAGGATACTGTACAGCAAGTGGACAGTAGTATTGCAGTTTGAATGAAGTGTGTTACAGTGAACATTATCTGGAAGATACTGCACAGCAGGTGGACAGTAGTATTGCAGTTTGAATGGAGTGTGTTACAGTGAACATAATGTGGAGGATACTGTACAGCAAGTGGACAGTAGTATTGCAGGAATGGAGTGTGTTACAGTGAACATAATGTGGAGGATACTGCACAGCAGGTGGACAGTGGTATTGCAGCTTGAATAGAGTGTGTTACAGTGACCATTATCTGGAAGACACTTCACAGCAGGTGGACAGTAGTATTGCAGCTTGAATGAAGTGTGTTACAGTGAACATAATGTGGAGGATACTGCACAGCAGGTGGACAGTGGTATTGCAGCTTGAATGGAGTGTGTTACAGTGAACATTATCTGGAGGATACTGCATAGCAGGTGGACAGTGGTATTGCAGCTTGAATGGAGTGTGTTACAGTGAACATTATCTGGAGGATACTGCACAGCAGGTGGACAGTGGTATTGCAGCTTGAATGGAGTGTGTTACAGTGAACATTATCTGGAGGATACTGCACAGCAGGTGGACAGTGGTATTGCAGCTTGAATGGAGTGTGTTACAGTGACCATTATCTGGAAGATACTGCACAGCAGGTGGACAGTGGTATTGCAGTTTGAATGGAGTGTGTTACAGTGAACATAATGTGGAGGATACTGCACAGCAGGTGGACAGTGGTATTGCAGCTTGAATGGAGTGTGTTACAGTGACCATTATCTGGAAGACACTTCACAGCAGGTGGACAGTAGTATGGCAGTTTGAATGGAGTGTGTTACAGTGAACATTATCCCGAAGATTCTGCACAGCAGGTGGACAGTGTTATTTTGGAGCTTGAATGGAGTGCATTACAGTGAACATTATCTGGAAGATACTTAACAGCAGGTGGACAGTAGTATTGCAGTTTGAATGGAGTGTGTTACAGTGAACATTATCTGGAAGATACTTAACAGCAGGTGGACAGTAGTATTGCAGTTTGAATGGAGTGCGTTACAGTGAACATTATCTGGAAGATACTTAACAGCAGGTGGACAATGCTACAGAACCATGAAGTAAGTGCGTTTTATTGAACCTTATTTTGAAATCTAAGACCATGTAGCCTGGACACATTTGACAAATGGACATTCTAATTTTTTAGTTTGCATTGGAAAAATAACCACTGCCACCGGGTAACAACTGAATTGCAGTAAATAACTAAAAAATAAAATGAAATAAAATAAAAAAAATTCCAGTCGACAGAAGGGTGACATAAAGCAAGTTCCATACTGAGGGCACACAGTTATTAGGGGGCCTCGGCAGTAGCCCGGGCGACCTCGCACCCGAGATTTATGCATCCCCTGCTCTTATGCTTATACACATCGTTTATCCTGCAACTTAATGCTGTAAGAGCCACAGAAAATGCTTAAAATATAAATAAATTTTAGAATACACCACAATAGCTGTAGCGAGAGGAAGTGATTTTTTATCCATCCTTTCAATAGTTGATATTTGTTCCCTCACACGCAAAATAAGCCTAATTCGGATCTACTTATCTGATACACAAGGGAAACACTTTGAAGCTTTGTGTTCACCAGACTTATGGAAATGTATGGACAGTTTAAAAGTACATTGGGCTTGAAATATACCTCGTAGGGTTTGCCACTACTGTACAAAAGTGTGTTTGGCTGATCAGATAACATGTTCAACTGCAGAGGGAAGCGAAATATATGTAGATGCTCATGGAATGCTTCCGTTTGTAATGTTAGATTTTAAACAAAATTGGAATATATAGAGAAATTTTAGCAAATAAAACACAATAATTCATAAAAATGCCTAGTCTTTCTCCAGTTGTTGCAAGTAAAGTATGACCAGAAATAAATAAAGGAATCAAGAAACATATTTCTGTAGCTTTCTTCCCCGAAATCCCCCAAACAGTCACACAGTGAATATATATTTTTGTTGGTTGGTGGTACAGAGAGACAGAGTGACTGTCATGTTGGGTGTGTTACTGTACAGCATATTGAGTGTACAGAGAGTGTACAGTGTGCAGCTGAACTGTACTGACAATAGTTACAGAGAGACAGAGTGACTGTTATGTTGAGTGGGTTACTGTACAGCATATTGAGTGTACAGATAGTGTACAGTGTGCAACTGAACTGTACTGACAGTAATTACAGAGAGACAGAGTGACTGTTATGTTGAGTGTTTTACTGTACAGCATATTGAGTGTACAGAGAGTGTACAGTGTGCAACTGAACTGTACTGTCAGTGACTACACAAGCTGCTGCTATATGTTCGGCTGCACAACAACACAGCACATTTACTGTACAAATACTGTACAAAATGTACAATCTGCAACTGAACTGTACTTACAGTAATTACACAGAAGCTGCTGCTACATGTTCAGCTGCACAACAGCACAGCACATTTACCATACAAATACTGTATGAACTGTAGAATCTGCTACAGATCTGTACTCACCGTAATTACTCAGAAGTTGCTCCTACATGTTCAGCAGCACAGCAGGAGAGAAATTTTCAAGCTGATGTCTTCTGAAGTGGAATGCAGCAGGCTGTTTGAAACCTTTCGTATATATAGGTAACCACATCGAGAGATTAGATCTTTCGAACTCACGCTATTGGCTGTGAACACAGTGTCACAATTTGAGAGTGATAAGAAATAAGTGGATGTTGCAAAGATAACTGACAAACTGTGCAAACTGAAGGCCAACTCAAGTATATTCTTTCTCAAGTGGTGATTTGTGTGAAAATTTTCTGAATCATATCGAATTTTACAGTAAGGAACTGACGGTGCAGTTAGCATTTCGCATTAAATAATTGTATTGCTATTCTAAGTGTTTAATTTATACCACTGTAGTACATTCAACAATGAGCATAACCACCACATTTCATAACACGCAACCCATAACAGTCCCAGTTTCATTCATGCAAATGGACACAAATGAAAGTAATATCAGTAGAGGATCAGTGTGGAGGGCAGCACAGTGACTAATTGATAGGTGCTTCAGTGCTGCACATTTTCCTGGAGCAAGTATACATGACTTGCTGAATAATAAATATTTTATGATTATGCAAAATGTAGTTGCATTATTCTGATTTATTAAATGTGACACTCAGAACATGAGACTGAAGAACACTCCTAACAGCACTAGGTTATATCATATGCAGGTACACTCAAATATATTTTGCAAATGAAAGATTCCACAATACAGCACTGACAGGGGTTCTCATGTATGTGTCATGCTCCTGTGCACTAAACCTTCTCAATATCTGCGCCGTCACTCTTCACATCCGTCAGACACTTGCCACATTCCCTGTTATTCAGTTCCCACTGCAGTTGGTCAGTTTGGTAAAAATGTTTAAATGTAGGTTTCTGTAAACCCGTTGTGCAGTGTGTAGTGTCTTTTTCAATATTAATGTGCCTTGAACTATAATATGTTAATGACCAAATCATAAAAACAGCCCCATTAACATATATGATACTCATAAGTCATTCTCAAAGACAAAACAAAATAATGGCAATTCCTGACTCAAAGTTTTAAATTCATTTTCCCGAACACAATGCTTATTGTTGTGTGGGCGTTGGGGAAAAGTTAAACATTAGGAAGAGGAGGTAACAGAAGGCTGGATAGTGTTATATAAAGTGTAGCTTCATGATTTGTACTGCTTACCGAATTGTACTGTTTGGTGCAATACAGGAGAATGAAATGGAAGGGCCATGTAGCACGTATGGTGGGTACAGAAATAAAGATGGAGGTTTAGGAACTAATAAATAATAAAGGGCATGGATTGGACTTATGTGGCCTAGGATAGGGAGGAATGAAGCATTGTACTGAACAGGGGAGTTTCTTCATAAGCTTAGAAACTACAGGCTGCTTCTTGTAGGTACTTTATTGTTTGTTTGGTTGCTTACTTGGATAATTATTTTGTCAGTTCGTTATTTTGTTAGTTTGTTGCTTACTCAGTTACATAGCTAGTCATTTAGTTTATCAGTCAGTCATTTAGTCAGTTAGACAGTCAGTCAGTCAGTCAGTCAGTCAGTCTGTGGGTCAGTGAGTCATTCATGTATTCAGTTAGTCAGCCATTTATTCATTTTGACAAATAGTTAGAGAGCATGTCAGTCAGTAGATTAGTTAGCTCTTATAAATTCTCGTCTGTATATTGGCTGTCGTTGGACGGACTTTCTTGTACTTCTATGTCCGGACACTACAGACAGTCAATATGAAATGATAGTTTGGTTTGAGGTTGGTTGTCTGACCTGCTGTAGCTGGCAGTACGAAATGTATACTGATGTTCCTTGGTATCACATGACACAGACACTGGTATATATGGCCGCTGTATGTTGCTGATGGCTATGTAGCATATTCGACAACTGTGTATTACCAGTTGACTTCATGCAGTACTGAGGTAACTCTTGAAATATGTAGACAGTAGCAATAAATGGCAACGAGATATAGGCCTAAGTACTTTCATTGGTAGACACAAATAGAAATAGCAAAATGCCAATCACAAACATCAGAGCTGGAATTGATACAAGAATGTAAGGAACATAAAACTGTCACCATGAGGAAGGCAGTTTACTTGAGATACGAATATATTTTTGCCTATTATGATAAGGAATAGAAATCAAACGAAGTTTAACATATTTAACTGAATACAGTTCAACGTGCTGTCTGTTTCATTATATGTACGTGGTGCTAACGGCAGCCGGGGTAGCTCAGTCATTATAGTGACCAGGATACAGGCAGTTGGATATCAAGCAAGAAAGGGAGGATTTTCTCTTTTCCTTAGTTTGCAGATCGGAACAGAAGCCCTCATAGACTTCTTTTGAATGGGTCCTGCAGATAAAGCGGCCGGGGCGTGAAACTGATTACCATCCATATCCTAGCACCAAGATGAAGGCTCAGCCGGCTGTAACAACTGTTACTGTACTTACTGCTGTTGTATAGGGGAGACTGAGTGCTGTGACAGGCTGTTTATAGGGGGATATCAGATAGAGCAGGGGATTAAATTAGCGGCGCTTTGTGTTAGTCTCTGACTTTGAAATAAAACTGCACTGTGCAGTGTCACCGTGTTGACACATAGTTATACTAATAATTATATTGATAGACTGAGGTAAGCAGCTTACAGTGAAGCACTGAGTTTTCAAATCCAACTTAAACTCCTGCGGTATGCTGTCATTATAAACAAATGTCAAAAGCAACTGTACTGTAATGTTTACAGAATATCACGTGATTCAATTTATCCTGCACTGTCTTATGGGAAATATTAGAGACCGTTCTGCACAAACAACACCGTGTGCAGTAATTTTTGGTACTGAACAGTATCAAAGTACAAACAATTTACAATCCAGTCTACAATTGATAACTCTCATTACCACCCTAACACACATCGCAATATATTACTGCCATAACTAAGTACATTCACTGTGCTGTCATACGTACAAAAGCCACTCAGGACACTGCCTGCTCTTACGGAACTCACAAGTTTGAATGTTTAAAAGAACCAAACCAGCTGCATAAAAACAATCATATTTGCTATATTCCACTTACTATCATTATCCCAAATAAGTCTACATGTTCTTTCCATTGCTGTTATCTACACTAAACACCTCACACCTACACCATTTGTGTATGTCTCAATATTCTCCCCCTCCATGCTGTTGTCCCACGGTTTTGTCGCAATACAACAAAAACACTACTGTACCGTTTAGTGTACAGAGAAAGCCAGTGTCACTGTGCAGCTGAGTTTTCTGTTACGAAGACAACAGATGGGTGGGAATAGGCGTGTGAATTTGATAGGGAGGTAAATTATGTACATGTGTACATATTGCATACAGAACATTGTTCCTAAAAGGTACACGTGATTACATGAATATATGCGCTACAGACGGCAAGTTCATATATTCTGTAGTAACGTTAACGATTCTTTAACGATATAAATATACCGCTGCTAGTGTTGGTATCAATAATATTAAAAAATAAAGTATAATAATAATATTAATGTAGAAATACAAATGTTTGCAGTTGTAAAATAGTTTATTTTTGTTAAAAAATTCTTGTTGTCTTTGAATAATTTAGTTTACATAATGCGTTCTGTAACCAACTGCGTATATTTCATTCCGTATGTCGGTCGGTACGCCCGTTTTACAGATATTCCTGCTCGGCGCGGTTTCCCGATTTTTCCAAAATGCCGCACCGTCATATTGCTTGTTTAGTTAAAAACGGAGAACAAATGTAACTTTATATGAAAACCTAAAGAATTTTATAGTCTATTGCACTATGTGTAATTTACAAGACAGACAGCCACTATTCTTCGGAAGGTATGAGTCGAGGTTGAGGGAACTTTTAATCCTCAAACAATAGAATGCAAATCTCCTGCAGTTCTGCCGTCCTTAACAGATATAGCTTCAAATGAGACTGTGTACAGTAACTTGGTGATAATAGATTGTAAATTGACTTATTGTGTAGAAATTCTGCTGAGGTTAGGAAGAGTTGTGTGTCGACAGAGACCTGAAGTCTCTGTAACAGTTGGTTACATGAAGCTGTGTGTAGACAGAGACCTGGACTGTGGCTGATATTTGGTTCCTCCATCGTGACATTATTTGAAGTCAAAGATCGCTTTGTGTCAAGCAGTTTATGGAGAAAGGTAGAACAGCAATTTATCGCTGTACTGCACACCACATTATTCAGCAGACAGTGCCACTGTAGCACCATTTCTGTACAAAGTGTTTAGCTACAGTCAACTTTGTGCACTTCTTCAAACCTTCCACTGCAGTACAATTTATATAATACAATAATATACAGTTGCCAAACCTGTCATTAGGCTGTAACTGTACTGCAATTTATGCAATGTTATCATTTGGCGAACTGTCCAGCAACTCCTCTTGGGTTCTTACAACGTTTTATCACAGTTCGCCCAACAGTATGTAGACGTTGACGCGTGTGGGAAATTCGGTAATCACATAATCCCTGTTATCACTTCATTCTTGTTTGTCTCTCACTTGACAGTGAGGCAGAGGTGACATGTTGACTTATTTGATGTGCATTAAAGTGGTATTTGAAGAAAACACTTAATACCTCGACTGCGATAGTAGTCAAAAGGGGAGCTTACTGTAGTGAGAAGTGTTAATATTTTAATGAACGTCGTAAATTACAAATATCCCGATATACTTTCATGAAACAAGTGAGGGTTCTTAGAACAGGAGACATTTAATTCCCTCTACTCACAAACAAACAAACAAACAAACACACACTCACACACACACACACCACAAAGCCACCTGCTGCACACTCATTCCCCCAAACTCGCTCCAAACTGTCCCACACGCAGCACACAAAATGCACCATCGTCTTAAAACAAACGGTGTTACGTCTATTGAATTGATGTGTGAGGAATGTTTTCAAAAACAACGTATACGGAAAATAAACACGTAATTGCCAAATTGTGTTACATCAATATAATCATACAGCAATCTCAATATTCTCTATTTCGGGTATTCTGAATGTTCGTTGTGTCCAAGACACACATTTTCAGGTAAATCCCTCCACTGGAAGTTCAGACACAGCCAGATGATATCTTGTTATGCCAGTAAAGTGTCCTAAATTACTGTTCGAAAATAAGCGGTGTATACCACATGTAGGTAATGTATGTGGGGCGACAGGTGTGGATTTTCAGGAAGATCCATTTCCTGGAAGCGGAGAATCGGACAAGAAAGTACATTGCTGTTCAGGTAAAATGCTGATAATTACTGACGGATCACAACAAAATTTCAGCAAACGCCTGTAATTGAAGGTAAAATGCAGCCACAAGTTACAATTATCTTCATATAGGTCCTCTTAGTAACTTACCGATCCCAACCATATTTGCATTTTTCGTGGAGGTGTGGCTCCAGTGAAAAGTGTGAATTTTGAGTAATATCCCTCCATTGCAACCAGAGGTACTGCTAGTACATTCCTTACTTTTCAAGTGAATTGCATTTAATATGTGGCTGATTGCAACCGCAATTACACTCTTTATAGCGAATATACGTGTAATGGCGGACGAATATTCAGGAACATTCTACAAAGGCAGCCGCCAACAGCACAGTGTCACAAAGCTGTGACGTCACACCATACAAGACGATATTCTTCATGATAATCTCAAATTTAGCACTCTCCTGCAGTCAGCTGTTTCCCAATTCCTCTCAGCCACAAATATTTCCCTCAGCACTCTATTCTCAGACACCCCCAGTTTATGTTCCTCCCTCAGTATTCGGCAACAAGTTTTACGCCGATATAAACAGGCAAAGTTATATTTCTGTTTGTATTCATTTTTATATATTTTTTATAATAAAATAAAAGATATATTTGAAAAAT
>Ga0131853_10003555_pt1 | contig 27908 bp, 24 predicted proteins | sample TergutLab28metaG_FD_92764 | JGI IMG/M metagenome (GOLD analysis project Ga0131853, IMG submission 92764) | Labiotermes labralis P1 segment gut microbial communities from Petit-Saut dam, French Guiana - Lab288 P1 (version 2) (version 2) | ecosystem: Host-associated > Arthropoda: Insects >...
TTTTTTTCTGGGGGGGGGGGGGCTTTGGTGAGTTAGATGCAAATGAAGTCATGCGCATTACTCTACCCTCCCTTGCACTTATTGTGGTTGGAATTCAATTGATACTAACTTCGTTCTTGGTTGATATTTTACGAATTAGAGTAAGGCAGATATATGAAGACAAAACGATTGAGGAGAGTAGCGCTGATGACAAGGAAATTGCATAGGCATTTTGTTTATGACAGAAGAATGGAAAAATTATCAAGTTGTTTTGCGAATAGTTTGACAGCAGATTCCAGCGTTTTAGATGTGGGATGCGGAGACGGAAAAATCGGCAAATTGATAATGGACAAAATTCAGGCTCATATTGAAGGGATTGATGTCTTAGTTCGAGATACTACCTATATACCTGTTAAATTGTTTGACGGCTATAATATTCCTTTTGACAATAACTATTTTGACTTTGCTATTATCATAGACGTGTTACATCACACAGATGACCCATTGCGACTTTTAAAAGAAATAAAGCGTGTGGTAAGGAAAAAAATATTCATAAAAGACCATCTGCTGGAAGGATTTTTGGCAGAGCCCACGCTAAGGTTTATGGACTATGTTGGAAACGCCCACTATAAAGTGCGGTTGCCTTACAATTATTTGAGTAAAGACGAATGGTTAAAAATATTTGATGATTTTTCATTATCCGTTTCTCAATGGAAAGAAGAACTTAACCTATACCCCCCGTGGAACCTTGTATTTGATAGAAAGCTCCACTTTATTGCTGATTTAGTGAAATCTGAACCTTATAAAATTACGTAGCCCAAAAGGATTTCTATAACCCAAAATATTTTAGAGAAGCCTCCCGGATGGGGGCTTTTGTCGTGTATGCATAAAATTTGCCGAAAATACAAAGATATAGTGTATGACAAACAAGCTTGGAGTGGTTGCATGAGAAGGATTGCGGCTTTGACTATATTTATTGTAACAATGTTGGCGATGGCTCCCGAAGAAAAAGTATCAGCCGGTGAACTCAGCGAATCTGACGTCCGCGCTATGGGCGCCGTGCTTATGGATGCCGCCACAGGCCGGGTGCTTTGGGGTAAGAACGAGAGGGCTCGACTTGCCATGGCCAGCACTACCAAGATTATGACGGCGATAGTCGCGCTGGAAAACGGTGATCCTGAATCTCGGGTCGTGGCAAGCAAGCGCGCGGCCATGGCTCCCAGGGTTCATATGGGGCTTTCCGTGGGAGAGGAATTCCGCCTGGGAGACTTGATGCTTGCGCTGATGCTTGAGTCCAGCAACGACGCGGCTGTGGCCATAGCCGAACACATAGCCGGAAATGTAGAGGATTTTTGCGCGTTAATGACATGGAAAGCGCACTCTATCGGCGCGGTCGATACGGTGTTCGAGACGCCCAGCGGACTGGACTCAGACAATCATTATTCGACAGCTTACGATATGGCGCTCATAACACGCTACGCGTTAAGCAACCCTGACTTTGTGAAGCTGATAAATACCCGGATAGCTACGTTTCGGTCGTCTCAGCGGACATACAGCTTTGTAAACAAGAATCGGCTGCTAAATGAATTTGACGGCGCAAACGGCGTAAAGACAGGTTTCACAGGCAAGGCGGGGCAGTGTTTTGTCGGCGCCAGCAGGCGAGGGGATATGCAGCTTATATCTGTAGTGTTGGCCAGCGGCTGGGGAGATGCGGGCCGCGAACAGAAGTGGCGCGATACAAAGAAGATATTAACCCATGGTTTCGATAACTACAGATACGAGCAAATTGTACATGAAAGCCAGGAAGCTGGATCAATAGCAATAGAGCGCTCTAAAACTTTGCATGTGGATACGGCTCTTAGCAAGGGGCTGAATCTTCCCTTGAACAGACAGGAGCGCGACAGCATTGTGATCGACCTGAACATGCCGCGCGTAATGCGGGCTCCGGTCGAAGCCGGACAGGAGGTCGGTATTGCCAAGGTATTTGTGATGGGCGAGATGGTCGACGAGATACCAGTCGTGGCAAGCGCCGGTGCGACTAGGCACGATCTTAAAACATCTCTCGAGAAGGTGCTTGACACTTGGCTTGAGATGGGAACCAACGAAGAGGTTAACGTAGTACTGCCTGAGTTCTGATAGAAGCTTAGATAACAGACCGCTTTAAAAACTGTCAACTGCCATCAGTTTTGAAAGCGGTCTAATTTTGTTGACTCACGGCGGTTCATGCTATATACTATACCATGAAATTCGCGCAGGGCGGGATTAATGTGGACACAGAAAAAACAGAAATTGAAGCGGCAGACGTTGAAGTTGCTGAGTCTGAAAGCGCTTGCAGGACATGTCCGGCTGATATTGATATCGAAAAGGCTTTGAAGACCGTTGCCCATACGGGCGAGATAATGCTTGTATCCGGGGGCGAGGCTTCGCGGGTAGAGGATACTGTGCGAAGGATTTTGCTGAACTTCGGGTTTATGGACGCACAGGTTTTCGTTATACCGGGAATGCTGATTGTAACTGTGGAATGCGGCGAAAACGCTTCCAGGACAGTCATTAAGCGTATAAGCGGAGGCAACACCCATCTTGGCAAGGTGTCGCTTATTAACAGCCTTTCTCGGGAGCTTGCCACTCACAACATGTCGATAGATGAATTTCTCAAACGCTTAGACAAGATCAACAACGAGCCGTCTTACAAGAATTGGATTACGATCACCGCAGCCGGCACGGGCAGCTTTGCGTTTACCTATATTATCAACGCCGATATACTGGCCAGTTTTGTGGCGCTGTTTGTAGGCGCTCTTGTATACGCGGTAACTACGCTTCTGCGCCATTATAATGTTTCGAGAGTACTTGTAAACGTATTGGTTGGGCTTATGGGCTTTGTCTTCTCATATTTCGCGATAGAGATGATAAACAAACCTGGAATTTTGGTGGAAGTGGTTGTGTTTGGCTCTATAATACCGCACTTGCCCGGAGTGTCGCTTGTAAGCTCTTTGCGTGATATCATGGATGGCGACCTGGTATCGGGCAGCATTGGACTTGTGGACGCGGTTTCGGTCGCGGGGGCTCTTGCGGTCGGGGTGCTGGTTGGCTATAGCTTCATGGTCGTGTAGGGGGTAATGTGTTGCTGTACTATCTGATATTTTGTTTTGTGGCTACGGTCAGTTTTGCGGTGGTATTCAACGTCCCGCGCTCTGAGTTCGTGACGTGTGGTATTATCGGGACTATAAGCTGGTCTGTAAGCTACATGTTGCGCGATCATGTGTCGATGTTCTTCGGGATATTCCTTGCGGCGTGCTGTGTCACACTTTTTAGCAGAGCGTTTGCCAGAATGAGGCAGTGTCCGATAACTTTATACCTTGTGCCCGGCATTATTCCTCTTGTACCCGGAGGAGCCATCTACAATACAATGTACGCCATAATCACCGGGGAACAGACCTCCGCGGCAATGATCGGCATAAATACGCTGCAAACCGCCGGGGCAATCTGTCTTGGCATCTTGGCGATATTTGCGCTGCCGGCCAAGTTGTTCGACAAGTTTAAGATATTCTCAAAGGCACGATAATTGTGACCATACTTTTTTATAGGAGAAACATATGGATCATGCAATACAAAGGATAATTGAGCATAACGAGCGGCGGCTGGCTCAGACGGGCAGTCTTCCGGCTTATTTCATCAGCACATTCGGCTGTCAGGCAAATGTGCATGATTCCGAGAAAATTGCCGGACTTCTGCGTGATATGGGATACGCCCAGGCTGCGGCTGAAAGCGAGGCCGACCTGATAGTGTACAACACGTGCTGCGTGCGCGAAAATGCTGAAAACAAGCTGCTGGGACATCTGGGGCTGCTCAAGCGCGAAAAGGAGCTTCGGCCCTGGATAAAGGTAGCGATATGCGGTTGTATGATGCAGCAGGACGCGGCTGTCGAAAAAATACGCCGGTCGTATCCATATGTTGATGTAATATTCGGAACATTCAATCTTCATACTTTGCCAAGCTTGATTGCGGCATCAGTGGAAGGCAATCGTCAGATCATAGACGTGTGGGACAGTCACGAGGACATAAAAGAAGACCTTCCCGCAAAGAGGGAGCACATATTCAAGGCAAGCGTTAACATAATGTACGGCTGCGATAACTTCTGCGCATACTGCATTGTACCGTATGTAAGAGGTCGGGAGCGCAGCCGCAAAAGCGCCGACATACTGAGAGAATGCCAGACACTTGTCTCCGGCGGAGCTAAGGAAGTTTTACTGCTTGGCCAGAATGTCAATTCTTATGGAACAGGGCTTGATGAGGACATCAGTTTTGCCAAGCTGCTGCGTCAACTGAACGAGATTGACGGACTTAACCGTATCCGTTTCATGACGTCACACCCGAAAGATTTGTCGGACGAGCTCATTAACGCTATCGCAGACTGCCGCAAGGTTTGCCGGCACGTACACCTGCCTGTGCAATCCGGTTCTGATAGAGTTTTGGAGGCAATGAACAGACGCTACAACAAGGAAGCCTACTTGGATCTTGTGCGCAAGCTGAAATCGGTCGACCCCGATATGCGCATTACTACCGATATAATCGTTGGCTTCCCCGGCGAAACGGAAGATGATTTCGAGCACACCCTTGACGTAGTGCTTCAGGCACGCTTTCAAAACGCGTTCACGTTTAAATACTCGAAACGTACGGGAACGCCCGCGGCCGTAATGGAGGATCAAGTGCCGGAGGACGTGGTAAGCCGCCGCTTCACGCGTCTTTTAGACGCACTTACGCCCATTGCCTACGAAATAAGCGCGTCGAACGTAGGCAAGGTCGTAAGCGTGCTTGCGGAAGATATAAACCCAGCCGATCCGAACATGCTTACCGGAAGAGCCGGCGACAATAGTATTGTTCACTTTGCAGGAGACTCCGGGAACATCGGCGAAATTGTAGATGTACGTATTACAGGCTGTAAGACATTCTACCTCAAGGGAGAGAGCTTAACATATGGACAGGGACGCAAGGCTTACGCCGATGATGGAGCAGTATCACAACATTAAGCGCGAGTATCAGGACTGCTTGCTGATGTACCGCTTGGGAGACTTCTACGAGCTGTTTTTCGACGACGCCGTAGTCGCGTCTAGGGAGCTTGACATCGCGCTGACGGGACGTGACGCCGGAGGAGCCGAGCGCGCGCCCATGTGCGGAGTACCGCATCACGCCGTGGACGGCTACATAGCGCAGCTGATTGAAAAGGGATACAAAGTGGCTATTTGCGAACAGACTGAAGACGCCAAGCTGACCAAGAAGCTGGTAAGGCGCGAGGTCGTACGCGTCGTCACTGCCGGTACGATACTTGACGGCAACGCTCTGGACGGTACGGTCAACAACTACATAGCCTGTGTGTATGAGAGCGCCGGGAAGGAAGGCTTTGCTCTGGCCTATGCCGACGTTACCACAGGCGAATTCGCTGTTTGCGGCTTTGCACCGGACAAAGCCGGGGCGCTGCTGGACGAGCTTGCAAGGCTTGCGCCGCGCGAGCTGCTTGTAAATGATTCGTTTCTGTACGCAAGGCGCGCCGCCGAGCTGCTTGGCGTCAAGCCGCAGGTCATGCCGGGTTTTCTGTTTGACCACCGCAACGCTTATGATACTCTTGCGTCCCAGCTTGGCGTAAAGAACCTTGCGGGCTTTGGGCTGGAGGACGACCGGCCGGCTGTTTGCTCCTGCGGCGCTCTTGTCGCATACCTAGAAAGAGCGCTGAAAAAGTCGCTCGCACACATGACACGGATCGTACGCCTCACCTCCGACAGCTATATGGAGATGGATCACAGCACACGCCGAAACCTGGAGCTAACCCATAACACGCGCGAACGTATCAAGAAATACTCACTGCTGTGGGTGCTAGACAAGACAAAAACAGCCATGGGAGCGCGCCTTCTGCGCAAGTGGGTTCAGGCTCCCCTTCGCGACAGGCCGGATATAGAGCGCCGACTTGACGCCGTGGAAAGCTACAAGACCGAAATATTCGTCCGACAAGAGCTCCGTGACATCCTTGGTGGCGTACACGACTTCGAGCGACTTACGAGCAAGATAGTGCTGCGAAGCGCCACGCCGAGGGAGCTTGTAAATCTTCGCAACTCTTTCGCCGCCTTCCCGCGGATAAATGAAATACTGGCCGGCCTTCACGATGACCTAAACAACGAAATACACAGCAATTTTGACCGAATGACAGATATACATGATCTGGTCGCGGCAAAAATAGTTGACAATCCGCCGCCGGGCTCCATTGACAGCGGCTTCATTAAGGACGGCGTTAGCCCGGAGCTTGACAAACACCGCGCCGCTATGAACCACGGCGAAAACTGGCTTGCTCAGATCGAGGCCAAGCAGCGCGCCGAAACGGGCGTCAAGAATCTGCGCGTCAAGTACAACAAGGTTTTTGGGTACTACATAGAGGTGACAAACTCGAACCTCGGGTCCGTTCCAAGCCATTACATAAGGCGGCAAACCCTGGCCAACTGCGAGCGCTTTACAATACCTGAGCTTCGAGAAGTCGAGGAAGCCATTCTCTCCGCAGACGAACAGGTCGTCAGAATCGAGCGCGAAATACTCGGGCAGATATTGGACTCGCTAAGCGACGCGCTTCCTCGCATACAACTTGCGTCCGCGGTTATCGCCGCGATTGATGTACTTTGCAGCATGGGTGAGGTGGCCGAGCTTTACAACTATAACAAGCCCGTTATCGCAACCGACGGCAAGATGAGCATTATAAACGGACGTCACCCCGTGGTCGAGAGGTTGAGCCGGGAGGGGTTCGTGCCAAACGATACGGTACTCGATCAGCGGGAAAACCGCGTCGCTATAATCACAGGGCCAAACATGGCTGGAAAGTCCACATTCATGCGTCAGGTTGCCCTGATAACGCTGATGGCGCAGATGGGGTCGTTTGTCCCGGCGGACTCTGCGTATATCGCTGTGGTTGACAAGATATTCACCAGGGTTGGCGCGTCTGACGACCTCGCGACGGGCCAAAGCACGTTCATGACGGAAATGACTGAGGTCGCCAACATTATCAACAATGCCACGCGCGGATCGCTGATAGTGCTTGACGAGATTGGGAGGGGGACGTCCACATTTGACGGAATAAGCATCGCCTGGGCCGTGATAGAATATATAGCGGCAAAAATAGGGGCGAAAACGCTGTGCGCTACGCACTACCACGAATTGACAGAGTTGGAAATCAGGATGCCCGGAGCCGTCAGAAACTATTGCGTGTCGGTGCAGGAAATAGGCGACGACATCGTATTTCTGCGCAAGATCGTGCCCGGCGGCTCCGACCGCAGCTACGGGATACACGTCGCAAGGCTGGCCGGCCTGCCGGACGTGATATTGTCGCGCGCCAATGACATACTTGAACAGATGGACGGCTCGGACACCGCCCGCGATGACTCTTCCATTGCCGACACGGGCGGCGAAGCCAAGGATGAAAGCCATGTCGTACACTACAACACGCGAAAGCGCGACAAGTTCGTTGGCAAGCTTGGCTCCGGCTTTATCTTCGAGGAAGTCGACGAGGATCTGACGGACGCGGGTGCCGACAATGAGTGAGATACGGCTTCTGGACGACGGAACAATCAATAAAATTGCAGCCGGCGAGGTCGTGGACAGACCGTCGTCGGTGGTAAAGGAGCTTGTCGAAAATTCCATAGATGCCGGGGCGACGCAAATTGCCGTCGAAATAAAGGACGGCGGTACGAGCTTCATCCGGATTTCAGATAATGGGCGGGGCATCCCGCGTGAACAGGTGGAACTTGCCTTTTTGCGCCACGCAACCAGCAAGATTACAACTTCGGACGACCTTGAGGCCGTTATGTCGCTTGGCTTCCGCGGTGAAGCGCTGGCATCCGTCGCGGCCGTTGCTCAGGTCGAGATGACGACCAAGACCGACGCCGATGTGACGGCCAGCTACATACGGGTTGACGGCGGCCAAGTCGTGAAGCGTACGGAAACAGGAGGCGTAACCGGCACGGCGATAGTTGTGCGCAACCTGTTTTTCAACACCCCTGCGCGGCGCAAGTTCCTCAAGAACACCCGGGCGGAATCCGGCGCCGTATCCGATATTGTAAGCTTTGCCGCGCTGTCGCGCCCCGATGTCGCCATAAAATATGTGAACAACGGCGCTCCCGTGTTCCAGACAAACGGCGGCGGCGATATACGCGCGGCAATCATGCAGATATTTGGGATGCAGCACGCCAGGAACCTTGTTGATATTGATTTCCAAGGAAATGGGATACGGCTTGAGGGTGTGCTGGGTAAGCCTGAGCTTGCCCGGGGCAACCGTACATACGAGATATTCTTCATAAACGGGCGCTATGTTCGCAGTTCCGCTTTATCCCGTGCCGCAGAGAACGCTTACAGAACTCTGGCCGGAGGACGCTTTCCGTTCTTTGTTCTGCATTTACGGCTTGATCCGCAGAGCATCGATGTGAATGTTCATCCTACAAAGCTCGAGGTGCGTTTTTCCGATGAAGCGGCGGTGTGCCGGATTGTTGGCCAAGCCGTGGAGGAAGCGCTTCTGGATGAAAACCTGATTCCCGACATAAGGCTGAATCGCAGTCCAAGTTTTGCGGAAGTGACTCGCTCGACTGTGGAAGATTATACCGAGATAACCATGGACAAGGTAGTCAAGCGTGATGACGAGATTGTGGTCTATGGGCGCAGGCAGGCCGAGAAGAAGCGGTATTTTCTTGAAGAGCAGGGTGAAGCTGCAGCATGGTCGGGTGGAGCCATCGCGGAAGAACCCTTTGTGGAAACATGTATCGAAGACGCAATGCAAGGCGATACTTTCGTAGAAGCTCAGCCTCAGCCGGAACCTGGTAGGGCAGGGCAGGGGAAGCTGACGTTTTTCTATGGGTATACCATTGTCGGGCAGGTATTCGCTACTTACTGGATAATTGAGCATGAGGGTTCAATATATATGATAGACCAGCACGCGGCTCACGAGCGGATATTGTATGAAGAACTGCTTTGCGCTCATGCCGGCGGCAAGGATGCATCCCAGGCGCTGCTTGAGCCTATCGACTTCAACATTACTGAGGCGGAGGAGGCAGTGTTGGCCGCAAATGGAGAGTGCTTCACGCGGCTGGGTTTTCAGGTCGAGCCTCTTGGTGGCCGTGCCTATTCTATACGCGGCGTGCCTCAGGCGCTGGAAAGGGTGAATGCCTTAGGCTTCTTTCTGGAAGTGCTGGGCCGACTTGCTGACGGTGACACAGCCTCATTCGCCACGGAGTCGGCGCGCCGGCATGAAGTTGCTATGCACTCGTGTAAGCTGGCAGTAAAAGGCAATGACAGAAAGGCACATCTCGAGTGCCGCGAGCTTATCGCAAGGTTGCAAACACTTGAAAATCCATTTACGTGTCCGCACGGACGCCCTACAATTATCGAGATAACACAGCACGAAATTGAGAGGAAATTCAAGAGGACATGAAGCCAAAGCTGATCGTTATTGCCGGGCCGACAGCCGTCGGCAAGACCAACTTGTCCATAAAGCTTGCCAAGAGATTGAACGGGGAAATCATCTCAGCGGATTCGATGCAGGTGTATAAGCACATGAACATCGGAACGGCCAAGCCCACACCGAAGGAGATGGACGGCGTCCGGCACTATCTAATTGATGAACTAGAGCCGTGGGAAGAATATTCCGTAGCGATATTCGCGCGCAGAGCTAAGCTATATCTGGAGCATATATATAATCGTGAGAAAGTAGCTATCGTTGTAGGTGGTACAGGTTTTTATGTTAATGCGTTAATATACGATAATAATTTTATGTCAACAGACATAAATATCGATATTCGTGAGGAATTTTATGCATCAGGTAGACATAACGGCATGGAAAGCTTACATAAAATTCTTATGGAAGTTGATCCGATTTCAGCGCAGCGCATCCACCCAAACAACATCAAGCGAGTCGTCCGCGCGCTTGAGTTTTATAAGCTGACAGGCAGACCCATTTCGGAACACAATGACCTGGAGCGCGAACGAGTCTCGCCTTACGACGTGTCGTTCTTTGTGCTTAACATGCCGCGCGACCAGCTATATCGGCGCATAGAGCGCCGTGTTGACAAAATGATCGAAGACGGCTTGGTGGGCGAGGTAGGACAGCTCTTAGACATGGGCGTAAGCCCTGAATCGGTTGCAATGCACGGTCTTGGCTACAAAGAGATCGTGCCGTATCTGCAAGGCCGGACTACGCTGGAGGAAGCCGTTAAGCTGCTGAAGCGCAACACAAGACGCTTCGCGAAGCGTCAGTTGACATGGTTCAGAAATCAAACCGGCAAGGGCGGATCGCCCGAATCTGAAAAGTTGTTTGCACAAACGTGGATAAATGTTGACGAATCTGCCAATATGTGTATAATATATTATAACATCATGAAATATTTGGGATCGTAGGAGGGCAATCATGCAAAAGAATATTCAGGACGTTTTATTGAATACCGTCAGGAGAGAAAACATGCCGGTGACGCTGTTTTTGACCAACGGATTCCAAATCCGCGGCAGTGTGAGAGGGTTTGACAATTACGTCATAATGGTCGAGTCGGACGGCAAGCAGCAAATGATCTACAAGCACGCCGTTTCGACAGTTGTACCGATAAGAGCCGTCAATCTTGGAAGCGACAATGACTGATGATTTTCGGTCGCTTATGCGCTCACACTACGGCATAAGCGACCGGCTGCTTGGGCTTGCGAAAGAGTGTGAGGGCGAACTTTCTCCGATATTTGACGGCATCGACGAAACAGCGCAGATCAACCAGTTAAAGGTTCTGGCCGCGATGCAGCGAAACCGCCTGAGCGAGGCTCATTTTGCCGCAACCACAGGATACGGCTACAACGACCTTGGACGCGACGCTCTTGAGAGTATCTACGCCGACGTGTTCTCTTGTGAGAGCGCGCTTGTTCGACCACAACTCATATCCGGCACTCACGCGCTGACTACGGCGTTGTTTGGTAACCTTCGACATGGAGACGAGCTGCTCTCGCCGGTCGGCGCACCGTACAACACGCTGCAGAAGGTAATCGGTATCCAGGAGGCGCGCGGTTCGCTCGCCGAGCATGGTGTGAGTTACAGACAGGTGGACTTGCTGCCTAACGGGAATATAGACTACGACGCGGTCAAGTCCGCTATTTTGCCGTACACAAAAATGGCCACAATACAACGCTCGAAAGGCTATACCTGGCGCCATTCGCTTAGTGTACGCGAAATTGGCGAGCTTATAGCCTTCATAAAGGGCGTCTGCAAGGACATAATCTGCATGGTTGATAACTGCTACGGCGAATTCGTTGAACATATCGAGCCTTCGGATGTAGGGGCCGACTTGGTCGTGGGCTCGCTAATAAAGAACCCCGGCGGAGGACTTGCGCCGGTTGGAGGGTACATAGCCGGAAGCGAGGAACTTGTGGAAAACGCCGCGGCAAGACTTACGTCTCCGGGGCTTGGCAAGGAAGTTGGCCCGACACTTGGGGTAGTGTCCCAGCTTGCTCAGGGGCTGTTTCTCGCGCCGGCCGTTGTTGCTTCGAGTCTGCGCACGGCGGTATATTCCGCCAAGCTGCTTGACCGTCTGGGTTTTGAGACGCTGCCAAGGTTTGACGAGGCCCGTTCCGACATTGTACAGGCAATCAAGATGGGAAAGCCGGAGAGGGTAGTGGCGTATTGTCGTGGTATCCAAAGCGCTGCGGCTGTTGACAGCTTCGTCGCGCCAGAAGCCTGGGATATGCCTGGCTATGATTCACAGGTTATCATGGCGGCGGGAGCGTTTGTGCAGGGCGCATCAATTGAGCTGAGCGCGGACTCGCCTATGAAGCCGCCCTACGTGGTATACCAGCAGGGCGCGCTTACATGGTGGCACGGTAAAATAGGCGCGTTGGTCGCGCTTGATACCTTGGAGAAAAATGGCCTGTTATAGCTTACATTATACTACATCTTTTTGCCGTAAACCCACAAACCCATGTATAGGCAGCATATGTGCAGAAGAGCCAGCCCACAGATAAGCCATGTGATAATATTAAAATCGTAAAGCCAGGAAACTACGCCAACGATGACCGTAGCCCAAAATGTTACATACCATGACGCGGCGGTCGCTCGTCTTCTAATTGTGACATTACGCTCGTCATTACTCAGTATTTCGGTTTCCTTGGCTATGGCTTCAACTTGCTTTACTTTTTCCGGGTTTTTCTTGTACCTTTGCATAAATACGAGAGATATCACACTCGCTACTCCCATTCCAATGCCCATGGTGCCTGCCAGAGAAATTACATGCCTCAGCCATCCGATGTTTTCAAAGCTGAGTATCCCACTGCCGGCAATTGCAAAGAACCCGACACCAAGAGCCAAGCCGACTACCAGCATTACAGCTCTGATTTTCGCAAAATTGGCTTCGCAGTTGTTTTTTGCAATACGTAATATTATTATGTCGCTTATGATGCTGCCGATCATTCCGCCGCCGCCGCCGACCATTCCGTTGTGGTTCAAAGCTATGCCCGCACATGCGATAATTATGCCGATCATCAGCCATATATCCAGTCTAGTATTTATTCCGAATAGAATGTGCCTTGGTTTCACTTTGTTTCCTCCTCGTAGATGAATATGTCCTCAATACTTGTGCCGAAAAATCGTGCGATTTTGAACGCGAGAAGAATAGACGGGTTGTAGCGCCCATTCTCAAGCGAACCTATTGTCTGACGCGAGACTTCCATGGCTTCGGCCAGTTCTTCCTGCTTTATTCCGCGCTGCTTACGCAGTTCTTCCAAACGGTTTTTCAAGGTGGCACCTCGTTAGGCGGCAAGGCCGCTCATTTGCTGTGCGCAATGTAAAGCTAACTTTCCATTTTCACTCTATCATAGTATCTACAAAATGTCAAGCAAACTTTCCATAAAAAAAGACCGGTCTCCCGGTCTTTGAATTTTTCCTTACAGTATTATACAGATAAGCCCGCCTGAGCCCTCGTTTATGATTTTCTGCAATGTCTCCTGCAACTTCATCTGGGCGTCTTCCGGCATACGGTATAGCTTGTTCTGTAAGCCTTCTTTCACCAGTTCGTGCATACTCTTGCCGAACATGTTCAGTTCCCATATCTTGCTGGGGTCGTCGGCAGTTTCACTTTCAAGATATCTGATAAGGTCGATGGACTGTTGTTCTGTGCCTACAATGGGCGAAATTTCGGTTTCGATATCGGCTCGCACCAGATGTATTGACGGCGCGGTAGCTTTAATGCGTACGCCATACTTTGATCCGTGCCGTACTATGGCCGGTTCGTCAAGGCTCATTTCCTCAAGCACCGGCGTGACAATGCCGTAGCCTTTCACCTTGACTTCTTCCAATGCGAATTTTATCTTGTCGTACTCGCGCTTGGCCTCTGCCAGTACCTTTATTGTGGAAATTAGTTGGTACTCGCCGTCTATCTCCATGCCCGTGGTCTCGCTCAGCACTTTGTAGAACAGCGAGTAGTCCACGTTTATTTCGATTGAGGCCGAACCTTCGCCAAGGGCTATGCGGTCTATGTACGACTTCTTGATGTGCTCATTTTCTTCTATCAAGGCTACGCAGTCCTTGACCTCGCGCAGCCTGGTGGCTTTGCCAAGGGATTCGCGCACGGTTGAGACTATGTCGGACTTGAGCCAGTGGTCGTTGGCCAGGGTTTCGATCCACTTGGGCAGGAATATTTTCATTTCCTTGATGGGGAACTCGTAGAGCATTCGCTCCATTATGACATTGATGTCGTCGGCCTTTATCTGGGCGCAGTTTACCGGTATGACTGGGACGCCGTGGCGGTGTGAAAGTTCCGCGCGCAGTTCTTCCGTCTCAGGCGCGTATGGGCGCGTGGTATTCAGAAGCACGACGAAGGGTTTGCTCAAAGCCTTGAGCTCGCTGATTACGCGCTGCTCGGCCTCTTCGTAGTCGTCGCGGGGGATTTCTGTGATAGAGCCGTCAGTGGTGATGACGATTCCGATTGTGGAATGTTCGGATATAACCTTGCGCGTACCCATTTCGGCAGCCTCGATGAAGGGGAGGCGATCCTCTGACCAAGGTGTTGAAACCATACGCGGCGCTTCGCCGTCCATGTAGCCGTCGGCGCCGGGTACTATGTAACCTACGCAGTCGATCAGACGCACGTTGAAGCCCAGCGTGTCGTCGATTTGTATCTTTACGGCTTCGCTCGGCACAAATTTGGGCTCTGTGGTCATGATGATCTTACCGGCCGCGCTTTGGGGCAGCTCGTCTCTTGTGCGTTCTTTGGCGTAGCCGCTGGCGATATTGGGCATTACCACGAAATCCATGAAGCGCTTGATAAATGTGGACTTGCCCGTACGCACAGGACCTACAACGCCTATGTAGATATCGCCGTTGGTTCTTTCGGATATGTCCTTGTAAATGTCGAAATTTTCCATGTCTACCTCCTAGTGTATGGTGTATGCGCCAACATTGTACGCATACAATTCTCATACACTATTATTATGAGGAAGGCTGCGGGAATATGCTTAACCTCGTAGGTTTAACTATCTCATTTTGTGCAGATTGTACGCTGTCGCAACTAGGTACACAATCCAGCCCGGATGCCAAAGATTAAAGAAGAAGCCGATCAGCATGAATATTATTGTGGCAACAATGTATGTTACGCCGGATCCGGCATAGTCATAGTCCGAGCTTGAGCCGGAATCCCGTGAAAAGCCTGCCTCAACATCCCGGGAGAAACCCGCTTCTCGTGACGGCGGAGCGTTTTCGTTTGAAACGGCATGCCTTACGGCAGTTGCCGATGCGGCATCTTTAAGCAGATAGTCTGTTGAAACGTCGAATATTTTGCTCAACTGAACAATGTTGTCAATGTCTGGGAAGCTTTCGCCTTGTTCCCACTTTGAAACGGCTTGGCGGGACACGGTGATTTTTTCTGCAAGCTGCTCTTGAGACATCCCGCTCTGTTTACGCAATATTTGAATTTTCTCTGCCAATGTCATGGTAATTCCTCCTAGTATTCAATTGAATCCATTGTAAGATATACTCTAACCTAGAGCGCGGAAAAAACAATGCTTTAACACTTTTCCCTGCGCTAATTCACAATTTATAGAAACCTATTAGTATTCGCCTTCTGCTATCAACGCAAGCACGGTTTCAAGAGCATCCATACCTGGGCGGTTAAAGTGGTGCGGGATAGTACCTGCTTCAAGCGGGCGACCCCTTGAATCTGTTATATAAAACATATCAAACTGAAATGCTATGCCTGTGTTAGGCATAAGTGCCATTGTTCGCGAACCACCAAAGTTCCCGCCTGTTACATCACCTACAAGTGTTGCAAACCCTGTTTCTTTCACAGTCCGAGCTGCTAATTGACTTGCAGAGCCCATAATATGATTAGTAAGCAACCATACCTTGCCATTAAAAGCATATTCGCGATTAAATGTCAAATGCGGCTCAATTGGTCTGCCTCGATCAGCCGGAGCTCCATAATGAAGTCTCTCAATGTCCGTATGATTAAATTCAGGGAGGTTATATGCTTCCAATACTTTATCAGCCAGACGATAGGGTTCAGTAATCGCAATAACGTTGCCAGAAGGTCGCATTGTCAAAAAATCGGCAGGGTCGCCAAACCTACGAATATAAGGACCATCTAAGAAAAAAAGGTATGCTTGAGGAGACTCTATGGCAATCTCCAAATGTGGCCTAATCAAAACATCCAAAAAAACATCCAAAAGCCCGCCTCTGTTCCCTCTCAAATCTAATATCAAGTGTTCATAGTCCGTAATTTGACTATAAAAGTCAAAGATTTGACTCTGAGCTTGTGAAAGCTCTTCCGTCGTGCTTCCTGACGATATATAAGCAATCCTATCTTCAATAATAATTTCTGTAGTAACTGATTCTGGAACTGGCAGAGGTGGAGAATCTGGGGAATTAAAAAAGCGATTGGAGACTCCATATGTTTCAATCAGCGTTGTAAAAGTTGTATCAGCTCTATCTTGGCGTTCTCGAGATACTGAACCGTAAAATCGAAGCGCCAGGGGCGACCGCAGAAGTTCAAAATTTACCGGATCTATATGATAAGGAGTGATTGCGAAAGGGCTTCCTGCAATCAGTTCCCTATATGTAGGAATACTATGAATACGAAAATGTCCTGTATACCTCAACGGCAAAAAGGAGTATGACATTATTGCTAGAAACACATCTTCGTCCGGCTCTTCCATAGCAGCTATAAGCCTGCGAGCCTTTTCCGCAAGCTCTCTGTAGTCTATACCATGTGCCCAATACGCTACATCTAAGAGAGCAAAATTGTTCTCGAGCACGTATACCAAATAATCCAGGTCTTCGAGGAAATGCTCGATAGTGAGCAAACCATGCGGCATAATTTTACGCGTTACCCCTTCGATCTCTACTACTTGGACTTGATCGGAGTCTAGATATTCTTCACCATAACTTTCTTCCTCAGGTTGCGTAGTACAAGCAGAAAAAAGTAATACAGTAAATAATATTGGAATCCACAATTTTACCATCTCAAATCACCCCAATATTAATTGATCTGCCCCTTGCTACATTTCCAGCATTAAGAAGTTTTATTTTTGCTCCCTTTTGTCCTATCATTCCTTTCTTAGCTTACGCTGTGGGTAGGCTATTTTCGTATTAGAAGTGTAGTGCCTTAATTTTATCTGATTTGGCGGTTGCAATCAAGCAAGTATGCGTTGAATACGCGGTTGCTCGCGGCTGCAACCGTTAGTTGCGGCCTAAAAGAAGCTAAGTTGACGTTCTTTATAGCCAACTCTTGAGCGGCTTATGATGTCGCCCATATTGTAAAGCAAGCCAAGCTCTTCGCATCCTGCCTTGAAGGCGGCCCAGAGCTTTTTTGTCCGCGGGCTGGAGCAGTTGTACCTATCACCATAGTGCTCTATGTAACGTTGCCTCAAACCTGGAAAAAGCCTGTCGAGTTGCTCGTAGAAGTACTCCCTGTTTCCTGAACGGAGGGTCATTCCCAAGGCGGGGTAAACAAAGCCGGCTCCTGCCGACTTAGCCGATACAAGTATCTGGGTGATGTTCTCTTCGGTGTCATTTATGAAAGGAAGGAGCGGCATCATCAGCACACCCGCGTAGATTCCGGCATCGGTCAATTTTTTAAGCGCCGCAAATCTTTCCGACGAGCTTGCCACGTTAGGTTCGAGCATCATGCATAGCGCGTCGTCGGATGTTGTGACGGTAAGTTTTACGATCACGGGAGAGTGTACCTTGATATCTTGCAGCACGTCGGTGTCGCGAGCTACAAGGGCTGACTTTGTGTCAATAGCCACGCCGAAGCCGAACGCGTTTATCAGTTCGAGGGCGTTGCGCGTGAGCCGCATCTGCTGTTCCAGCGGGTTGTACGGGTCGCTCATGGCCCCTGTTGCGATCACACCACTGCGAACCTTCCTGCGTAATTCGTCACGAATAATACGAAGGGCGTTATCCTTGACCTTCACCGTATCAAAATCGACATTTCTGTAGCAGTCGCTCCGTGAGTCGCAGTAGATGCAGCCATGAGAACAACCACGATAAATGTTCATGTTGTATTCAGCGCCGAACCAGTCGGCAGGACGCTTAACTCGCGCAATGATAGTCTTGGCTGGGATTGTCACCATATTCAGTCTCCAAAATTTACCGAAATCTCACCATACAGACGATTGAACTGTACCGATCCGTCGTGCATAACCCAAATCACGGCCGCACCAAAATCCTCGGCCAATCGGAGACCCTTGTCAATCGGAAGGATGAACAGCGCTGTTGAGAGAATTTCTGTCACCATCGGGTCTTTGTGAATGATTGTTACGGATGCATATCTGGTGGCCGGCATAAGAGTAGATGGATCGATAATGTGGTTAAAAGCTACGCCGTCAACGACATATGACCGCTGATAATCTCCGCTTGTCGCCGCCGCCATGTCCACCACATGCACCGAATCAATGATGCTTCCGTCAAGCGGATGTCGTATGCCGACGTTCCAGGGGCGACCGCCGTCAGCCAACGAGCCTCCGATTGTAACAACGTCTCCGCCCGCGTCAATAACGGCCGAAGTTACGCCCCTTTCGCGCAGCATATCCGCGGCGCGCCCAGCCGCGAAGCTCTTGGCGGTAGCGCCTACGTCCAGCGACATTCCCTGCTCAGTAAGAAAGACTGTGCCCGCATATTCGCCGATTATCATAGCGCTTATATCGCTTGCGCCATGAGCCTCCCGCAGGGCGGAGTAGGGAGGAATCGCCGCTCTGTAGGGGTCTTCGAGCCCACGCATACGGTAGTTGTGCCAAATCGAGAGCACCGAACCCATTGCGATATTCAGCGTGCCGCCAGTATCATAGTACGCTTGTCTGGATAGTATCAGCAGGTCGATTATAGCCTGATCGACGTCCACAGGCGTGACCCCGGCATTATTATTGACTGTTCTCAGGTTGTTGATTCCTTCATGCTCGTTATATATATCGAACAAGGCGTGATAATGCTCGAAAGTTTCTCTAACACGCGCAAAATGTTCACCAAATTCTCGCTGCGATCCGGCGTAGATTACAACATGTATATATGTATCGAACGTCTCAAGAAATCCGGCTTGATATCTTGTGGGCGCTGCTGGCGAACAGGAAGCCAAAATTAATATCAAGAATAAACAAGCTGAAATAATCATTTTCATATGGGATCATCCTTTGCATATTTCAAGCTGTGTAATTAAGATAATTGTATCACAATACTGAACACATGGCAATCGGGATATACGAGGACAACGTTTGGGATAACATTTCGGCGCAATTTTTGCGAATAGATCATTTGGCGCAATCGATATCCGCATATCCGATCTATATACGGGATAATCAAGGTCATTCAACGGGATAACATTTCATCTCGCCTTTTGCGCATAAATTTAACCACAACTATTCGCAAAAGAAAACTTTTGCGAATAGTTGTATAGCAATAGAAAGAAGGGACAGAGTCTCCTCCGTCCCTTCATATGTTGTTGTGATCTTATTTTTGGCTTTGGAAGTGTCTTTCAAGCAGTCCACGGAAAGCCATGCCGTGCCTTGCTTCGTCTTTGCACATTTCATGAATTGAGTCATGGAGAGCGTCATAGTTAAGCTCTTTCGCCTTCTTGGCCATGTTGAGCTTATTTTGTGTGGCTCCATGTTCGGCCATCATCCTGGCCTCGAGATTCTTCTTTGTGGAAATATCAACGACTTCGCCAAGCATTTCAGCGTATCTTGCGGCGTGCTCGGCCTCTTCAAACGCTATTCTTTTGTAAGCTTCGGCTACTTCTGGATATCCTTCGCGGTCAGCCTGGCGACTCATTGCAAGGTACATTCCGACTTCTGTGCATTCGCCCATGAAGTCGTGCTTCATCGACTCGACAAGGTCAGCGTCACAACCCTTAGCTACGCCGATTCTGTGCTCGTCGGCAAATTGCAGCCCTTCTGTGGGCGCTTCATGAAACTTGGAAGCAGGTGCCTGACATATCTGACATTTTTCTGGAGGCGTGTCGCCATTGTGTACATAGCCGCAAACTGCGCAAACAAATTTCTTCATTAAAGGAATATCCTCCCCAGCTATATGATTTTAATAATATCGTTTAGTCTGTTGATTCGCTGAACTGATCCGGGCCGACGTGGCAAAGCGGACATTCATCAGGAGGTGCGTCTCCTTCGTGAACATAGTCACAAACAACACAAATGAATTTTTTCACAATCATAACATCCTTTCCCATATATTTTAATTTTATTGATAATGATTATCAATACAGATAGATCATAGCATATTTAAGAATTTTGTCAAGAAAAATTTTTAGTTTTGCTTTATGTTTTGTGGAATTGATGTTATATTTAATTCTGAGGATAACTACTCTTATGAATGGAGACACGCATGACAAAGAAAATAATGCTGCTTGACGGAAACAGCCTTATAAACCGCGCTTTCTACGCCCTTCCCCTGCTGACTACTCCGGACGGAACCTACACGAACGCGGTATACGGCTTCCTGAACATATTCTTCAAGTTGCTGGACGAGGATCAACCGGAATATGTGGCGGTAGCGTTCGACCTGCCTCACCCGACGTTTCGCCACGAGCAGTTTGACTGCTACAAGGGCAACCGCAAACCTATGCCGGACGAACTCAGGCCTCAGATACAAACGCTAAAAGGTCTGCTTGCGAAAATGAACGTGTGCACTTTTGATCTGGCCGGCTTTGAAGCCGACGATATACTTGGCACTCTTTCGGCAAAAAGCCTTGCGCTTGGCCTTGCCCCGATAATTGTTTCGGGAGACCGCGACATGCTGCAGCTTTGTACAGACACTCTGGAAGTTCGGATACCTAAGACAAAGGGCGGCAAAACCGAGATAGAGCGCTATTTCGAGCGTGACGTCATAGAAAAAATCGGCGTTACGCCAAAGGAATATATCGACGTAAAGGCGCTGATGGGAGACGCTTCCGACAACATCCCGGGTGTCACGGGAATAGGCGAAAAAACTGCACTAAAATTGATACAGGAGTACGGAAGCGTCGAAGCCGCGATCAAGGCCAGCGTTGAAAACGCCGCCCTTAGGCCGACCAAGGCTGCCCAAAGCCTGGCGGCAAACGCAGACATAGCTATACTGAGTAAACACCTCGCGACAATCGTAACGGACGCACCGGTGGATTTCAGCCTTGAGGACGTCGGTACAGACGGTTTCTACAACCCCGATTCACGAGAAGAGATCGTCAGGCTTGGGTTTAAGAGCTACTTCGAGAGATTTTCCACAAACACTCTTGGCGGCTTACAAAACGTGGAGATTTTGACTAGAGCTGTAAATGACTATTCCATAATAGAATCGGAGCAAGGCTTGAGGGCGTACGTAGTTGCCCTACCCTCCTACGCTCCGGTAGCTTTCGCGTCTATCAGTGCCAATGGAGCTTTCACGGGTATTTCAATATCACGAAGCGAACATTCCGCGGTGTTCGTAAGGTTTGGCGAGAATTTGCCGAAGAATTTGGCCTTGGAAATATTGACCCCTTTCTTTGAGTCCGAACAGGCTAAGACCGTACTTGACTACAAGCGTGAACTCACGGTTCTGCACGCCCAGGGCGTAAATTTGCGCGAGGTCGTATTTGACGCGTCGCTTGCCTCGTATGTCGTTGATTCGTCGAAATCTTCATATTCATACGCCGACATATCACAAGATTTCCTAAATGAGCCGGCACGGACTCTTGAGGACATTCTCGGCAAGGGTAAATCACGCATGAAGCTTGAGAATATCGGCGAGGCAGAGCTTCTGGAGGCCGTATGCAGGGAGAGCGACGTCATCCTCCGTGCGACTCCCGAACTTATCAATCGCATCAAAGCTAATGACCAGTCAGAGCTCTTCCATGAAACTGAACTGCCCTTGGCACGCGTCTTGCACGACATGGAGACCTTGGGAATAAACGTTTGCAAGGACGAACTCGTGGAATTCGGCAACAGATTGGACGCAAGCATACAGGAGCTTACGGAAGATATATACGGCCTTGCGGGGGAGGATTTCAACATAAACTCCCCGTCACAACTTGGAGTAATTCTATTTGAGAAACTTGGACTGCGGGGCTCGAAAAAGACAAAGACCGGATACTCCACCGCCGCCGATGTTCTGGAAAAACTTTCGTCCAAGCACCCTATCATCGGGCGTGTGCTGAAGTACCGCACGTACGCCAAGCTCAAATCCACATATGTCGACGGGCTTATCCCTCTGATAAACACGGACACGGGCAAGCTGCACTCCACGTTCAGCCAAACGATCACAGCTACGGGGAGGATAAGCAGCAGCGAACCAAACCTCCAGAACATCCCTATCCGCCTGGAGCTTGGAAGAGAGCTCCGCAAGGCGTTCATACCGTCAAGCTCCGAATATGTATTCCTAGACGGCGACTATAATCAGATTGAGCTTCGCGTACTGGCGCACCTCTCCGGCGACGAAACTTTAATCAACGCGTTTAACGAAGATCAGGACATTCATCGCCTAACTGCCTCACAGGTATTCGACGCGCCTTTCGACCTGGTAACGCCTGGTCAGCGCAGCGCGGCAAAGGCCGTAAATTTCGGCATCGTGTATGGGATGGGCGCGTACAGCCTTTCGCAAGACCTCAACATTTCGGTGAAGGAAGCCGAAAGCTACATCGCCGGATATTTCTCAAGATATCCGCGCGTCAAGACATTCATGGACGAGACGGTTAAGACGGCTCGCAAGCTTGGCTATGTTACAACGCTTTTCGGAAGGCGAAGGCCGATCCCGGAGATTGGTTCCTCGAACTTCAACCTGCGCGCCTTCGGCGAACGCGCAGCCATGAATATGCCAATCCAGGGCACGGCTGCCGACATAATTAAGATTGCCATGGTGCGTGTTCACCGGCGTCTTAACGAGGGCGGCTTCCGTTCGCGTCTGATATTGCAGGTACACGACGAACTTCTTCTGGAAGCGCATCGCGAAGAGCTCGATGACGTGCGGCAGATGCTCAAGACTGAAATGGAGGGCAGCGCGCGGCTGGCAGTGCCGCTGGTATGTAGCTTCCACACCGGGGAGTCATGGTATGATGCGAAATAACAATGAAAGAATTGCCGTAATCGGAATAACTGGGAACTCGGGCAGCGGTAAGTCGCTTATATCTGGAATATGCGCCGGACTTGGCGCGTACGTAATAAACGCCGACGAGATAAACCATGAGAACATGATTGCCGGCCAACCGGCATACTATGAGATATGCGGCGTGTTCGGAGCGGGCATATTGGACGAAGACGGAGCCATAGACAGGCGCAAACTTGGCGCGGTGGTGTTTTCCGACAAGGAACTGCTGCAAACCTTGGTGCGGATTACGCACAAGCACGTCATAGCCGAAACGACGCGCAGAATTACCGAAACCACGGCAAATCCGGGAGAATATAGTTTCATTATAATAGACGCGCCGCTGTTGATCGAGGCCGGGGTTCACAAACACTGCGACGAAGTCTGGCTCGTTAACGCCGACTACGATACACGGCTAAGACGCGTGATGGCCCGCGACTCTTTGAGCAGCGAACAGATAGCCAAACGCTTCGCCTCCGCGACTTCTCCTTCCGAATTGGAGAAGCACTCCCACGTCGTTATAGAAAACAACTTCAAAGACCTTGAAGAACTAAGGGACTACATCGGATCGCTGCTCATCGAACGGGGTATACTATGACAATTTTGAAGAAAGCAACTGTGGTGTGCGCCATTGCCGCGCTGCTTATTGTGGGGGCTGTAACAGCCGTGCTTACGGTATTTCCGCTTAGGCACGCCGAGCTTATCGAGAGATATGCGCGTATCTACGGCCACGATCCGGCATTCATAGCTTCGGTTATTCACGCGGAGAGCAAGTTTCGACCCAATGCCGTATCAAGGGCGGGAGCGCAGGGGCTTATGCAGATAATGCCTGCAACGGGAGAATGGCTGGCTGATCGCTTGGGGGTCGAAGGATTCACAAACGAACACCTCTTCGATGTAGAGACAAACATAATGCTCGGCAGCTTCTATCTGAGAAGCCTCCTGGACAGCCACAACCAGGACATACGCCTCGCTCTTGCGGCCTACAACGCCGGCACGAGCAATGTCCGAAGGTGGCTTGACGACCCGGAGTTCAGCCGCGACGGCGAAACCCTCTACCACATTCCCTTTGAGGAAACCCGCACATATATCGAGAGAGTGTTGTTTAACGAGCGTGTATATGGTATACTATACGGAGGCAGGGATGTGTTCATCAGCATGGCGTCCGGGCTTCAGCAGTTCGCTGTATTTTTCTCACAGCAGTAAGGATGATAAAGTGCTAAAGATTACGAATAGTTCAAAAAAAGTGAATATTTCGACAATTTTGAATATTAAAATTATTCTTCTTATTGCAATTATTACGACTTTGACGTCATGTACCTCCCCATCAAGCCTTGATGACGAATTACATTCACCACTATTCCCGGAAGAAGGATTGCTCCTGGGTGACGAGAATATAATCGTACACGACTTGCCGGTCGAGCCGATCAACTATCAGCCGCCCTCACCGGTCGATGGAGGTATAATGACCCTGGCAATGCGTATGCCGCAGACGCTCAATCCTTTGCTAAACGAAGACTTGAGTGTTGCTCGTGTGCTCAGACTTATCTATGAACCATTGATCGGCCTGGACTCCGAACATCGTCCGTATTCGTACTTGTTGTCAAGTTTTGAGTTGTCGGACGACGGACGGGTCGCGACGCTGGTTCTCCGCGACGATGTCTATTGGGAAGACGGCACGGCCATCACAGCCGCCGACATAATCTTCTCGCTAAACACCATTAGAAGCTCTTCTGAATACTCAATATACAGGCATGTGATAGATGAAATAATGAGTTATTATATTATGGGTGACGACCGCACGGTCGCCATCACATACTCCGGGACAAACTATTCTTTTGCGTACAGGCTCAACTTTCCGGTTATTCCGCACCACCACCATGCCGGTCCGGATCAGAACAATCCTTCAAGCCCCTCCAACATGTCGCCGCTTGGGAACGGAGCGTATAGATTCAGCGTTTATCGCCCGGCGCAAGACCTCGTACTTCTTCCAAACAACAGGTCGTTGAGGCCGCGCGCAAACATCGGCCGCATAACCGTACTGATTATCCCCGATCTGGACACAAAGATGTCGGCATTTAACGAGCGCGTGATCGACGTAATTGACTCTGATGTGGCTACCTGGGGTAGACACCGCAGCACGAACACCCCGAATATTACATCCTACGCCAACAACCACTTCGAGTTCATAGGCTTCAACTTTAACAATCCGATATTGACGGATGTCCTTGTTCGCCGCGCCGTTGCTCATGCAATCAGTGTAGAGGATATTATTTCGACTATTTATGTAAACCAGGCTCTCCGCGCGCACACACCAATTAACCCCGCGGCATGGTTCTTCGAGCCTGGAACAATAACCTACGCACACAACCCCGAGCTTGCGCGCCGTATGCTTAACGAGGCCGGATTCTCGCATCTGAGTTCCCGAGGGTTTGTGGGTTCAATGCACGGCGGCATTGTTTCGGAGCTGCACCTTAGGATACTGGTCAACAACGAAAATGACGAGCGCGTAAGCGTGGCCGAGATACTAAGCGACAGCCTGAGGATGATTCAAATATCCACGGAAGTTGTGCGGCTTGACTTCGCCGACTATCTGTCGGCTCTTCAACGCGGAGATTTTGACCTATTTGTCGGCGGCATAAACATGCCGGTTTACGGCGACATCTCGTTTATGTTTTCCACGGAGGCGTTTCCACAGAGCGGCGGACTCAACTACTTCAGGTATTCATCCGCAATAATGGACTCTCTGATAAATCAGGTCGGTACTTCAATTAGCGAAGCGGATTTTGCGAGAAGCATTTCGCAGTTGCAAGAATTTTTTGCGTATGAACTACCGGCAATAAGCCTGCTTTACCGGAAGTCGGCGCTTCTTACAAGTGAGGTCGTCAGCGGAGAAATACGCCCGACAATTATCAACGCATTTGACAATATTCATAATTGGTTTATAGAAAGATAGCAGAAATTTTTTCTTGGAGACGATTAGAGCTGACAAATAGCCAGGCTTTGCAGCCTGGCGCAAGTCAGTTTTTTTATGTCAACATGCTAAATTTACATAATTATATTACGTAATTTGTCCTCTGGGAGGCGCGCCATGCGCAAAGCGAGATACTGCGACGAATACGTCCGATATCTTGTACCATGTGGCAAAATCCACTACCCCACTCTGCGGAAGGTTGAATATGCCCTGGAACGTCTTGACCGCGTCGGCCGTAGCTTGCCCATATACGCCGTCTTGCGCGACTTTCTTGATGCTCGGGTAGTTGTTGGCAATCACGTTGAGCTGGCCCTGTATTGTGCGCACGTCCTTTCCGCCGGCCCCAACCGTAAGCGCGGTTCCCGGGTACGAAACAGGCACGCCGGCCACCTTGCGGGCGCTTTCAAGATATATGTCGCTGCCATAATAGTTTTTAAGAATATTAATGGCCGAATATCCTTTATCACCAAGGTCTTTGGAGCCCCACTGAGTCATCCAGTTTGGGCACGTTGCCCTCTTTCCGTCGCAATACTGCGTAAATAAGGGTTGGATAATGTTTGGCCTTGTGATATAATTTGTAAAAATATCGTCCACTACGACTGAAATCTCGGCAAAGATGTTACGTCCCGGCACAAAGGCATGATCGAATGCCGTAGAAGACGTGATTGTAAAATCCTTGCCTTTGGCGCGATACCATTCGGTGAAGACGCGATTCAGCGTAAATGACAGGATAGCAAGTACGTTCGCGGCAATTGTCTCGCGCGGCCAGGTTGGGTATATTTCACTTGACGCCACGTTCTTAATATATTCCTTGAACGGTACCCAGTAATTCTTGGCGGAGGTGTCGTCTGGAAGGCCATCATGTACGACAATTGTTTCAGGAACTACCGGCTCGTCTAGCACGACGAATCCCGTGGCTTCCGGCAAAGGCTTCTCGTCCGCTTCGGGAATCTTGGGCGGGAAGTGCCCCCAAAGTGTATGCGGCTTGATTATATCCACGCTCTCAAACGCCGGAGCTTCAGCTTTTGGTACAAGGGCTACGTTTGCGATAGCCGTTACATCAGACAGAATCTGCACGCCCTTTATAACCGCCGTATCAAAGCCGTCGGCTTCTACGCTCAGGTCGTACTCGCTGTAGGGTTGCTGATCCGACGCGGCGTCCATTGAATATTCAAGGGGAGGCGCGGCAAGCTCTACCGAGGCTGTTCGTCCGTCCGGGTCGCATACAAGCTGCTCAATAATATTCCGACCGCCGTTTGGCCGTAGGCTGACCTTGGCGCCGTCTATGGGAAATCCAACGTTTTGCGAATACACGGCGCACCTTAACAGCCCTTTGGAAACACCGCCTCCGGTCGTTTCCATTATTTTTACAAGCATGAATTCCTCCAGTGGATATTCGATGTTAGGGTGTGTTAACACATCCTAATTACAATATGATACGACAGATGAGTTTGCAACTTTTCCAAGGAAATGAATAACATGAATAAAAGGGATAAGCCTACTGGGAGGAGGAAGCGACTATGACAACAACATATCAAGTAATTACAGCGGACGACGCGCTGAATATGATTGCGCGCGACAGAGATATATTGCTCATAGACGTCCGTATGCCCGACGAATATAGCGAACTTCACATAACGGGCGCACTCAACCTGCCATTGTTTGATCTGTTGAAAAACATCGAAAGCTACGCGCCGGATCTTAATCATACGATTATTGCCTATTGCGAAACCGGTCGGCGCAGCCGCTGTGCCGCACAAGCTCTTATTTATTTCGGTTACACAAGAGTATATGACGCCGGAGGCATTACGTGACACACAAAAAGGCGGGGAACTTTACCCCGCCTTTTAAAATGCTTTTTGTGTTTATATGCTTCTCGTCTTACCTGATGTCTTAGCATTGAAAGTTCTTCGCTTACGGAAGCGCTGTTTCGCACAGTTGACGAATTGATATCATCTACCCATCTCCCTGATATATGATTTCCATACTGTTCTGAATCTTGTCTGTTTCTTTTGCCTGCTCATTGGAAATATTAACTGCAACATTAATCACACCGGTTGTTGCCTCTACAATGTTGCGCAGCGCTTCCGCTGTTTGCGCAGACTTACTCACCCCTATATCTATACAGCTTAGCAAGATTTCCAAGGGAATTTACTAATGCATATTACTTTTTTGCGACAACATTATATACCGCTTGACTGCTTGACTGTTTGCTTCAAATAAGCTACAATAATTATCCAGTTATAATTATAATACTGTTAGGGATAACTCAATTCAAGAAAGGGGAAAGGAAGATAAAAAGAAAAGTTATCCACAGGCAGATGAAAAAACTCAGGTAAAAAGGCAACAAAATAAAGCGTTAAATAAACCGCAAAAAAA
>Ga0131853_10003557_pt1 | contig 27903 bp, 16 predicted proteins | sample TergutLab28metaG_FD_92764 | JGI IMG/M metagenome (GOLD analysis project Ga0131853, IMG submission 92764) | Labiotermes labralis P1 segment gut microbial communities from Petit-Saut dam, French Guiana - Lab288 P1 (version 2) (version 2) | ecosystem: Host-associated > Arthropoda: Insects >...
AGGAAGCCGCGGAGGCCGATGTCGAGGATGAGGCCGCCCTTGACGACCTCGATGACGGTGCCGGTGACGACGCCGTCTTCTTCCTTGATCCGCTCGATGGTGCCCCACGCGCGCTCGTACTGGGCCCGCTTCTTGGACAGGATCAGGCGGCCTTCCTTGTCTTCCTTCTGGAGGACAAGGGCCTCGATCTGCTCACCGGTCTTAACGACCTCGTGCGGGTCGACGTCGTGCTTGATCGACAGTTCCCGGGACGGGATAACGCCCTCGGTTTTGTAGCCGATATCGAGCAAGACCTCGTCTCGGTCGACCTTGACTACGGTCCCTTCAACGATGTCACCGTCGTTGAAGTACTTGATGGTCTGGTCGATCGCGGCGAGGAATTCCTCCTCGGACCCGATGTCGTTGACCGCTACTTTGGGGGTCGAGGTGGCTTGCGTGCTGCTCGTCATGTGTGGGCTGGCTCCGGATGCGGACAGGAATATGAATGAAGGCGCGCCGCGGACTCAGTGCGGTTGCTGTGCTGGCTGAACACAGTGCGAGAGTCCCCCCGGCCGGATCCCGGCCGGATCACCCCGGCGGCCGACGGTGAAGCCATCCGGCCGGGTAGGCCGGGTGACCGCGACGGACCACACGAGGACACAACGCAGCGTTCAGCATATGAAGTTCTTCCTGCCTGGTCAATCGCGGGCCGGTTCCCCCAGCCCTCCGCCGACGGGTGATTCGCGGTACCTGTCCCGTTCTGACCGTGGCATCCGGCCCGCGAGCCCCCTCTCAAGGCAAACTCTCTCGCCCAACCGTTTACCGAAAATTTGCCCGTGCTTTCCGGCCCGGCGAGAGCTAGTGGGCGGCGTCGAACCAGCTCGCACCGGTGCCGGTGCTGACCTCCAGGGGGACGCGCAGGGAGGTGGCGGCCCCCATCTCGGCGACGGCCAGGGAGCGGACCGCGTCCAGTTCGCCCGGGGCGACCTCGAAGATGAGCTCGTCGTGAACCTGCAGGAGCATCCGGGATTTCGCCTCCGCCGCGTCCAGCGCCGCCGACACCTTGAGCATCGCGACCTTGATCACGTCGGCGGCCGAGCCCTGGATCGGCGCGTTGAGGGCCATGCGCTCGGCCATCTCGCGGCGCTGCCGGTTGTCCGAGGTCAGGTCGGGCAGGTAGCGGCGACGGCCCATGATGGTCGAGGTATAGCCGTCGATCCGGGCCTGGGCCACCACGGACTGCAGGTAGTCCCGCACCCCGCCGAACTCGGAGAAGTAGTCCTCCATCAGGCCCCTGGCCTCGTCCACGGAAACCCTCAGCTGCCCGGACAGCCCGTACGCCGACAGCCCGTACGCCAGCCCGTAGTTCATCGCCTTGATCTTGGCCCGCTGCTCCGGCGTCACGTCCGCGGCCGCGACCCCGAACACCCGGGACGCGGTCGCGGCGTGGAAATCGTGCCCGGACTCGAACGCGGCGATCAGCGAGGCGTCGCCCGACAGGTCGGCCATGATCCTCAGCTCGATCTGGCTGTAGTCCGCGGTCAGCAGCGTCTCGTATCCCTTCCCGACCACGAAGCCCTGGCGGATCTGGCGGCCGGTCTCGGTCCGGGTCGGGATGTTCTGCAGGTTCGGGTCGGTCGAGGACAGGCGCCCGGTCGCGGCGACCATCTGGTTGAACGTCGTGTGGATCCGGCCGTCGTCGGCCGCCAGGGGGATCAGCCCGTCCACGATCGACTTCAGCTTGGCCACGTCCCGGAAGTGCAGCAGGTGCTCCAGGACCGGGTGCCCGTTCGTGGCCAGCAGGTTGGTCAGGGCGTCGGAGTCGGTCGTGTAGCCGGTCTTGATCTTCTTGGTCTTCGGCAGCCCCAGCTCGGTGAACAGCACCTCCTGCAGCTGCTTGGGCGAGCCCAGGTTGAACTCCCGCCCGACCGCGGCGTGCGCGGACTGCTCGGCCGACTTCACCTCGCCCAGCAGGGTCGCCGACATGGCCGCGAAGTGATCGGTGTCGGCCGCGATCCCGGTCCGCTCCATATCCGCCAGCACGCCGACGAGGGGCAGCTCGATCTCGTCCAGCAGCGCGGTCGCCCCGCGCCCTTCCAGGTCCTTATCCAGGGCGTCGGCCAGGTCCAGGGTGGCCCGGGCCCGCAGCACCAGCGCCTGGGCGGCCTCGGCCTCCCCCGACCCGTCCAGGGTCAGCTGCCCGGAGTCCTCGGCCTCCCTCAGCTCCTTGCCCAGGTACCGCAGCGACAGGTCGGCCAGGTCGAACGTCCGCTGCCCGGGCAGCGCCAGGTAGGCGGCCAGCGCCGTGTCCGACGTCAGTCCGGCCAGGGTGAACCCGCGGGCCGCCAGCGCGTGCGCCGGGCCCTTGGCGTCGTGCAGGGCCTTCGGGTGGTCCGTCGACGACAGCCAGTCGCCCAGGGCCTTCTCGTCGTCCGGAGTCAGCGCCTCGGGATCGAGGAACGCGCCCGCGCCGTCCGAGGTGGCGATCGCGATGCCGGTCGGATTCCCCGTCCCCCGGGACCAGGTTCCCGTGAGTGCGAGCCCGATCCGTTCGGCTGACGCGTGCTCTTCCAGCCAGGCCGCGACCTCGCCCGGACCCGGGAGATCGGCCGTCACCTCGAAGCCGGGCTTCTCGGTCTCGGCCGGCGCCGAGCCGGCGGACACGTCGTTGACGCCGTCGGGCAGGGTCGCATACAGCCGGTCGCGCAGGACCCGGAACTGAAGCGTGTCAAAGAGCTGGCCGATGGCGTCCCGGTCCCACGGCGCCGGGGCCAGCTCCTCGGGCCCGGCCCCGATGGTCTCGGCCGGAACGTCGCAGATCAGCGCGGTGAGCTCCCGGTTCCGCTTCACCGAGTCCAGGTGATCGCGCAGCTTCTCGCCCACCTTGCCCTTGACCTCGCCGGCCCGCTCCACCAGGTCCTTCAGGGAGCCGAACTGCTGGATCCACTTGGTCGCGGTCTTCTCCCCCACGCCCGGGATGCCGGGCAGGTTGTCGCTGGGGTCCCCGCGCAGCGCCGCGAAGTCCGGGTACTGGGCCGGGGTCAGCCCGTACTTGGCCTCGACCTCGTCCGGCGTGAACCGCGTCATGTTGCTGATCCCGACCCGGGTCATCAGCACCGTGATCTTGTCGTCGACCAGCTGCAGCACGTCCCGGTCACCGGTCACGATCGCGACGTCCATGCCGCCGGACTCGGCGCTGGTGGCGAGGGTGGCGATGATGTCGTCGGCCTCGTAACCCGAGGCGTCCAGGTGCCGGATGCCGAGCGCGTCGAGGACCTCGAAGATCAGCGGGACCTGGCTGAAGAACTCGTCCGCGGTCTTGGCCCGGCCCGCCTTGTACTCGGGGTACTGCTCGTGCCGGAAGGTCGGCTCCCGGCGGTCGAAACAGACGGCGACGTGCGTCGGCTTCTCGTCGCGCAGCACGTTGATCAGCATCGACGTGAAGCCGTACACGGCGTTCGTCGGCTGCCCGGTCGTGGTGGCGAAGTTCTCCACCGGAAGCGCGTAGAACGCCCGGTATGCCAGCGAATGTCCGTCGAGAAGCAGGAGCCTGTCAGTCACTCTTCGATCCTACGGCCGGCGGCGGGGTCGCCGCCGCCGGTCGCAGGGTGTGTTCGGGCCGGCTTCGGATCAGCCGGAGTACGCGAACACGGTCGTCGAGTTCATCGTCGCGCCGGGGCTGAGAGTGGTGGACGGGAACTGCGGCTGGTTCGGCGAGTCCGGGAAGTGCTGAGTCTCGAACGTGTACGCCGCGCCCTGCCGGTAGGTATGACCGCTGATGCCGGTGAGCGTGCCGGTCAGGAAGTTGCTGGTGTAGACCTGCACGCCCGGCTGGTCGGTCCAGACGGTCAGCGTGCGGCCGCTGGACGGATCGGACGCGCGGGCGGCCAGGTTGAGCCCGTCCGGGCCGGTGGTGGCGGCCGTCCGCGGGTTCAGCACCCAGTTGTGGTCGTATCCCTCGGCCAGCTGGAGCTGGTTGTAGCCCGGCGAGTTGAAGTTCGCGCTGATGTCGTCGATGCGGCTCCCGATGGTCTGCGGGGTCGTGAAATCGAACGGCGTGCCCTTCACGCTCGCCTCGTAGCCGAGCGGGATCTGCGTCGTGTCGGTCGGCGTGTACTTGTCCCCGTTGATCTGGAGATACTGGCCGTAGGCGGATCCCGGCGCCGAGTCCTCCCCGGCCAGGTTGAAGTAGCTGTGGTTGGTCAGGTTGACCGGCGTGGACAGGCTGCCGCTGTCGTTGTGCGCCGAGTAGTGCAGGCTCAGCTGGTCGGAGTTGTTGAGCGTGTAGGTCACGTCGGTGGTGAGCTGGGCCGGGAAACCGGTGCAGCCGTTCGGGCAGCCGGGGCTCCCGGCGGCGCCGGACTGGTCGCCGTTCGGGCTGACCAGCCGCAGGGTGAAGCTCACGCCGTCGCTGGTCTTGGTCAGGCCGCCGACCTGGCTCCACACGTGGTTCCCGAAGCCGACCAGGCCGCCGTGCAGCGTGTTGCCGTTGTTGTTGACCGGGAGCGTGTAGGTCTTCCCGTTCAGCTTGAACGTGCCGCCCTTGATCCGGTTGCCGTAGCGGCCGATGATCTCGCCGAAGTACGGGCCGCCGTTGGCGGTGACCGGCGGGCTGGCGTAGTCGACGTAGTCCTGCAGGGTCTTGAAGCCGAGCAGGACGTCCGCCGTCTGGCCGTTCGCGCCGGGCACGTTCTCGTCCTGGATGATGCCGCCGTAGCTCAGGATGTCGACCGACATGCCCCTGGCGTTGGTGAGCGTGTACCGGTAGGTGGGCGTCTCCTTGCCGGTGTAGGGCTCGATCGTGCTGCCGAAATAGGACTTGCTGATGCTCAGAGTGCCGCCCGCGGCCCTGGCCTGGGTCGCGCCCTGACTCGAGGCCGCCGCGCTGGCGGCCGCCCCGGCGGCGCCCGCCGCGACCACGGCCGCGGTCAGAGCCACGGCCGCGGTCCTGCGTCTGAGGATTGCCGGAATTCGTGTACGCATGAAGGCTCCCTCCATTGGGTTCCCGCGGCCGGCTCCCCGGGCCCGGGGGACGCCAGCCAGAGCATGCGCATGCCTAGAGCAAATTGTGAGCGTTCACATCGCAAATGTCACGCGAAAACCGGAGGAAAGGCGAAGCAACTCCGGTTCCCACCCAACACGCCGATGGCTACCGGATCGTTATCTGATCCCTCGCTGGCTGCGGAGCGTGGCCGAAGGCCCGGACGATCCCGCTATCGGACCGCGCGGGCGGACGGTGCGCCCACCCAGTTCGCAGCCGCTGCCGTCAGACAAAAGCGACGCTACCGTCACACGCCGCGACCGCATCTATGGATCATCCGGGTGAACAGGGCGGAATCACCGGCTGACCTTCCGCCGTCTCCCGGCGATCAAGATCGGGAACTTCGCTTTGCCGTGGGGCCCGGAGATCGCTAACGTGATGACAGCGGACCCGGGGGCCTTAGTAGAAAACGTGTCAGCCCGGGGAAGGCGGACACGGTACCAACGGGTCCCCGGGTCCCCCTTACCCGGCCGTCTGGCCTTTCTGGTCCTCACCCGGCGCTTCCGCGGCGGCGGACTCCCCGCCTTCAGGCTTCCCGCCGTCCGCCTGGCCGTCCGTGGCCTCCTTGGCCTCTACGGCTTCCTTGGCTTCCCCGGCTTCCTTGGCCGACGGGTCCGCTACGCCCTCGATGACCGCCTCCGCCACCTTGCGCATGGTGAGCCGACGGTCCATCGACGTCTTCTGAATCCAGCGGAACGACTCCGGCTCGCTCATCCCGTGCTCGGACTGCAGCAGCCCCTTGGCCCGGTCCAGCAGCTTGCGGACCTCCAGCCGGTCCCGCAGGGTGCCGACCTCGTCATCAAGCACCCGGATCTCCTTGAACCGGCTGACCGCCATCTCTATCGCGGGCACCAGGTCAGCCTTGGTGAACGGCTTCACCAGGTAGGCCATCGCACCGGCATCCCGCGCCCGTTCCACGAGCTCGCGCTGGGAGAACGCGGTCAGGATCACGACCGGCGCGATCCGGTCGGCGGCGATCCGCTCGGCGGCCGAGATCCCGTCCAGCACCGGCATCTTCACGTCGAAGATCGCCAGGTCCGGCTTCAGGCTCGTGACCTGCTCCACGGCGGCCTCGCCGTCGGCCGCCTCGGCCACGACCGAGTAGCCCTCTTCTTCCAGCATCTCCCTTAGGTCGAGGCGGATCAGCGCCTCGTCCTCGGCAATTACGACACGCAACGCATTCTGGCTCACCTGTAAGAGCCTACATTCCGCCCCGCGGCCCCCACCCTGCGAAGCCCTGTCTACCCGGTCACGCGGCACCCGGTGCCGGTCCGGCGCGCCTCGCGGGCGCACGGCCCTACGCAAGCCGCCGCGACAGACGGTAGATTGTCAGGTGTTCCCCGGCGCGGACCAAACGGCCATACCGGGCGAATGCCCCGATAGACCAATCGGCAGAGTCGATGGCCTCAAAATCCATCCAGTGTGGGTTCGAATCCCACTCGGGGCACTTTGACTGAATCGCGCAGCCTGGGCGGCAACGTTCCGCGGATGGCTATACGCCGCCTCACGCCGCCTCGTCGGCCGTCCCCGCGGTAGGGAATATCGTGTGGTCCCTCGGGGTGCAAATGGTGCCTCAATGCTCCACGCGGAAGCGCTTAGGCCCGCAGCCGGGCCCCACTGGGGTCCGGCTTTCAGCTCACCGCGCGCAAGAACGCCGCAATAGCGACATTTCACCGGAAGCGGGTGGAGTGGGTTAGCCGGTCGTGATGGTGATGCGGGTCCAGGCGCCGAGGTTGATGTAGTCGCCGTCGCGGAGGGGGACGGGCTCGTGGGCGGGGATTTCCCGGCCGTTGACCTGGGTGCCGTTGGAGGAACCCTGGTCGGCGACGAGCCAGCTCCCGTCGGGGGCGGTGGCCAGGATCGCGTGCAGCGCCGACACGCCGAAGTCCCCGGACAGGTCGATGTCCGGCTCGATGTTGCGGGACCGGCTGCGGCGGCCGATGGTCAGCCGCTGGCCGTCGAGCGGCACGCGACGGTCCTGGTGCTGCTCGGGGAAGTGGATCACCTCGGCCTCGGCCTCGTTGGCGGCCCGGACCCCTTCGTAGTAGGAGCGGTCCGAGGTCACCAGGGCCGCCCACTCGCGGACGGCGGGCCGGGGTGCCGGGACGGGCGGCTGGGCCTGGCCCTGCCGGACCGCCAGCAGCATGGTCGAGTCATACGGGGCGAGGCCGAGGGCGTCCTGCAGCGCCTCGGCGAACTCCCCGCAGCTTCCGAACCGCTGGCCGGGGACCTTGGCCATACCCCGGGCCAGCACGTAGTCCACGTCCGGCGACAGGTCCGGGCGCAGGTCGGTGACGCGCGGCGGCGCGGCGTCGAGGTGGGCGTACAGGACCGCCATCGGGTTCTCCCGGATGAACGGGACCTTCCCGGTAAGCACCGTGTAGGCCACGCCCGCGAGGGAGTACTGGTCGGCCTGGCCGTCGATCATGTGGCCCCGGATCTGCTCGGGTGCCGCGTAGTCGGGGGTGCCGACGAACTGGCCGTCTCCGGTGAGGCCGCCGGATTCCAGGGCGGCGCGGGCCAGGCCGAAGTCCGACAGGTACACGTGGACCGGCCGGCGGCCGTGGCCGTCGTCGGCCAGGATGTTGGCGGGCTTGACGTCCCGGTGGACGACGCCCAGTTCGTGGGCGGCGTCCAGCGCCGACGCCACCGGGGAAATGGCCGCGGCCGCCCGGGCGATGGCGAACGGCCCGTCGCGCTTGATGCGGGAGCGCAGGTCGCCGCCGGCGGAGTAGCGCATGGCGATGAACATCAGGTCGCCGTCCTCGCCCGCCGCGAAGACGGGGATGATGTGCGGGTGGTCCACCTTGGCGCTGGACAGGGCCTCGCGAACGAACCGCTCGCGGATCACCTGGTCGATTCCGGTGCCCGCGTACACGACCTTCAGCGCGACGACGCGGTCGAGCGCCTCGTCGTGGGCACGGAAGACCGCGCCCATGCCGCCGGCGCCGAGCGGCGCCTCCAGCCGGTATCCGCCCACGCGGCTGCCCGGGCCGAATGAGTCAAGCAGTCTGCGGCCCCGCGACGAAGGATCCCCGGCCACGACACCTCCTCGGGGACTAGGCCTCATGTTCTTCCTAATTGTCCCGTGAAACTATCAGCCGAGTCCACGCGCCGAGATTCACCCTGTCCCCTTCGCGCAGTTTCACCGGTTCGTTCTGCTGGATTTCGCTGCCGTTGACCAGGGTTCCGTTGGCCGATCCGGGATCGAGGACGGCCCAGCCGTCCCCGGAGGCGACGAGCACGGCGTGCAGCCGGGACACGCCCGGGTCCGCGGGCGGCCCGGTCAGGTCGATCTCGGGCGCGATCCCCCGGGACGCGCTGCGCCGGCCGATCCGCACTTCACGGCCGGTGAGGCGGAAGCGGCGTTCGGGGCAGTAGGAGGGGAAGTCGATGCCGTCGGCCTCGGGGCCGGTCGCTTCCCGGACCGCCTCGTAGTAGGAGCGGTCCGCGGTCACGGTCGCCGACCAGTACGCCGGCAGGTTCCGCTGCGCGATCGCCTGGGTCTCGTCGGACGACTCGGCCGGGGACTCGGGGGGAACCGGCAGCGGATCGTGCCGCGGGTCGCCCGGGGCAGGCGGGGCGCCCGGGGCCGGCGGGGCGGGCGGGGGAACCGCCGCGGAGGGCGGGGCCTGCGAGGAGGCCGGAGCGGCCGGCGGAGCCGGGATGAGCGGGGAGGCCGGGGCCGTCGGGAAGACCGGTGGCGGCGGAACGGCGGGCGAGCCCGAGGGGACCGACGGCGGGCCCGGGGCCTCCGGGACGGCCGGGTACTCCGCCGAGGGCGCGGCGGGAGGCGGCGGCGGAACCGCGGGGGGAACCGGCCCGGACGGCACGGGGGAAGCCGGAGCGGCGGCCGGGGCCGGAGGAGCCGCGGGCGGCACCAGCGGGGCCGGGGCCGGCGGGAGGCCGGGGCCGGTGCCGTCGACGAAGTCCCAGCCGCACTCCTCGCAGAAGTGCCCGTAGCGCGCGGCGCCGCAGCGGGGGCAGGACTCGGCCGGGATGGGGACCGCCGCCAGGGCGCTGCCGTCTTCCGCCGGGCCGCTGGTCTCGGGGACGGCGAGCGTCGGGGCGGCGTCGATCCGGATGCCGCATTCGTCGCAGTAGTCGTCGCTGGCCGACTCATGGCCGGACGGGCACGTCGCCATCTCCTACCCTTTCTTCACCCGGACGGTCTTCACCGACCTGGTGTCGAGCGCCATCTCGTCGGCGGCGTCCACTTTCTTCTTCAGCCGCACGGTGCCGGTGGCCTCGTCGACCACGTCCACCACCTTGGACAGCAGCTTGGCCGTGTCCTCGTGGCCCGCCTCGTGGGCCAGCCGGACCGCCTTGCCGAGCCGGGCGGTCGCCTCGTCGGAGTCGCCGCGCTGCCGGGCGGCGAGGCCGTCGGCGATCGCGGAGGCCAGGTCGGCCTGCCCGGTGTAGTGGGCGACGCCCGCGCTGATCCGGGTGGACAGCACTTCGTCGTCGGTCCACGTGGCGCGGACCAGCCCCTGCCCGAGAACCTCCGCGTCCGCGGGCCCCGGGGAGCCGGGGCCGCCCGGGCCTGACGGCGCGGTCGCCACCAGGCTGATCCGGGCCGCGAGCATTTCCTGCCCGAGGTCGGCCGGGGGGACGTCGACGCCGACATGGTAGTCGCGGCTCTCCCCCGGCGCCCAGGCGCCGGTCGGGTAGTCGCCGGCCCGGGGGCCGGCCTCGGCCCGGCGGCCGGTGAGGTCCTCGATCGCCGGGGCGACCTGCTTGACGAACCTTACCGTGGCCTGCTGCGGGGTCCACACCCGCAGCATCACGTCGGGGAGGTGCTTGCTCATGGCGCCGCGCATCATGTCCTCGAAGTCGGCGGCGAGGCCGGCCGGGTCGGGAACGATGTCGACGGTTCCGAGCAGGCCGGTGGAGATCCGCCGGACCTCGCCGACGTGCCAGTCGGTGCCGATGCCCCGGCAGTCGGCGCTGAAGTAGCCCTCGCACAGGGCGACGGCCTCGTCCAGCTGGGCCGGCGTCTCGTGCTGGTTCTTGCCGTCGGTGAGCAGGATCGCGTGGCGCAGGGTGGCGGGGGCGGTGGCGAACACCTGGCGGGCCAGGCGCAGCCACACTCCCATCGCGGTGCCGCCGTTGGCCCGGAGCCCGGCCACGGCCCGTTTGGCCTCGTCCCGGGTCCGCGGGCCGGCGACGGCCATGGTGCCGTCCGGCGGGTACACGTGCCGGGCCAGGGAGGTGCCCTGGATGACGGCGAAGTAGACGCCGTCGTCGAGGACGTCGATGGCGGCGGAGGTGGCGGCCCGGGCCTCGGTCATCTTCGTCCGCGGCGAGTCCATCGACCCCGAGCAGTCGATCATGATGACCTCGGCCCGGCCTCCGGGGGCGGCCGGGGGCGCGGCCGCCGCCGCGGTCTCCCCGGGCGAGGAGGCGGTGACGGTGACGATCGCGCTGACGTCGCGGCCGCCCGCGGGCAGGTAGGGGTTGTGGTCGACGTCCACGGTGAAGCCGGGCAGGCTCATGAGCGGTTTCTCCTGGGGATTACGACTCGGGGTCGCCGGCCGGCGGGAACGGCACGAGCACGACGGTGATGTTGTCCATGCCCCCCGATTCGACCGCGAACTTCACCAGGGAGGCGGCGGTAGAGAGGGGTTCGGTGCGGGCGGAGGGCAGGGCCATCGCGGCCAGCCGGGCGGCGTCCGGCTGGTAGTTCCACAGTCCGTCGGAGCAGAGCATGATGACGCCGGGGCCGGGCGGAGTGAACCGGGCGACGTGCGGGTCCGGGTCCGGCATGTCGGCGCCGAGCCAGCGGGTGATGACGTGCGCCTGCGGCATCTCCATCGCCTGCTCCATCGTGGCCATCCCGGAGGCGACGATCTCCTCGGCCAGCGAGTCGTCCCGGGTGAGGCACTCCGATTCGGCGGAACTGGAGTCCGACAGCCAGTAGACCCGGCTGTCGCCGAGCCAGCTGACCGTCACTTCCGCGGGGGTGACGATCGCCGCGGTGTAGGTGGCGGCCGGGTTGCCGGCCTGGCCGGCCAGGGGGAACATGGCCTGCCCGGCGGCGTGCCCCGCGGCCGTGGACAGTTCCTCGGGATCGGTGCCGGTGCGTACCCCGGACAGGAGCACCCGGATGGCGGCCCGGGCGCCGGCCAGGGACGCCTCGTCGGCGCGGGGCGCGGAGGAGACGCCGTCGCAGACGACGGCGACCGTGATGGGGCCCTCGCCGTCGGGCAGGGTCGCGGACGCCAGGGCCATCGCGTCCTCGTTGCGGGAGTGCCGCAGTCCGCGGTCGGAGACGCCGGCCGCCCGGCTGATGTCGAGTTCGACGTGGTCGCGGCCCGAGGGCACCTTACGGCCGCAGTGCTCGCAGTAGCCGTCCGCGGTGACCGCGGGAGCGGGGACAGTCTCGTCGGCCGCGCAGATCGGGCACTCGGCCTGGTCCGCTTCGTGGCCGGCGCTGTCCACCGCGGGCGCCAGTTCGGCGCCGCAGGCCTCGCAGAACCCGTCCGTGGCGGCGATGGACTCGCCGCAGGAGGGGCAGGCCGCCGTCATGTCCAGGTCCTTGGCCGGATGTCGTTCGCCATGTCCACCAGTTCTACCTTGCGCGCGGGGTCGGGGGTGAGGCTTGCCAGCATCCGGTAACCGCGTTCCAGCCCGAAACGAAGCTCGCGCTCGTTGGGCTGGCAGCCGAGGATTACCGGGCCGTTGGGGGGCGAGGATCCGCCGGACACCCAGTTCAGGGCGGCCCGCAGGACCTCGACGCTGAGTTGCTGCTGCCGCAGGTCGTCCAGCCGGAGCCGGCGCAGGCGTCCGTCGGCGTGGCGCAGGTCGTCGGCGGAGATTCCGTCGCCTCCGGCCACCAGCAGCCGGACCGCGGCGATCTGGGCCGCCGAGTACTGGCTGGAGGTCTCCGGCACGGCCGTGAGGGCGGCCACGGCGCCGGGACGGTCCCCGGTGGCCGCGCAGGCCCGGGCCAGGCCGAACGCGGCGCTGATGTAGGACCGGTCCACCGTCCAGACAACTCCGAAGTAGCGCCGGGCCGCCGCCGGGTCTCCGGCCGCCTCCGCGGCGAAGGCCAGCGCCAGCTTGGGGGCGAGCTCGCCGGGGAGCTCCCCGAAGACCGCGTCGAACGCGGCCCGGGCCTCGGCCGGGCTGCCCAGCGTCAGGTGGAGCAGGCCGCTGTACCAGGCGATCCGCCAGTCGGAAGGATCTTCGGCCGCGAGCGAGGCCAGGATGTCGGCGGCGCCGCGCTTGCGGGCCATGATGAGCGCCCGGACGAGGGACAGCCGGGTTTCGGTGGACGCGGACACCTCGGCCGGGACGCCGCTCTCGCCCCGGACGGCGGCCAGCAGCGTGTCGGCCTGCGCGGCCGGTTCCAGCCCGGCCAGCGTGGCCAGGTACCCGGCCGCCGGGTCGTTTCCGTCGACGAGGGGCGTCGGGAGGCTGGTGATGATGTCCTCCGCCGGGGGCGCTTCCGCCCCGGATTCGGCTCCCACCACTTTCAGTTCGGGGCTGAACTGACCGGAGGCGGCGGGACGGGGGTCGCCGTCGCCGGCGGCGAGGACTTCGCGGAGGACGCCGGTGAGCTGCTCGGCCATCTCGGCGGCCGTCTGGAACCGCTGGGCCGGGTCCGGGTGGGTGGCCTTGCGCAGGGCCCGGGCGAAGGAGGGCTGCTCGGCCAGCAGCGGCACCGAGTCCGGGAGCTTGTGCTTGTATTCGCGCTGGTAGCCGGGGAATTCGAAGGTCAGCACGGCCAGGGCCCGGCCCACCGTGTACAGGTCGGAGCTGGGTGAGGGTCCCTCGGTCTCGATCTCCGGCGCCTGGTAGCCGACCGTTCCGTAGATCGCGCCGTCGCTGTCGACGCGCCGGGCGCCGCCGAGGTCGATGAGCTTGAGCTGCTCCTCGGACTGGATCACGTTGTCCGGCTTGAAGTCGCAGTACACCAGGCCGTGGTCGTGCAGGTAGCCGAAGGCCGGGAGGATCTCGATCATGTAGGCCAGGGCGTGCGGGAGCGGCACCGCTCCCCCGGCGGCGCGGGCGTCGAGGCGGATCTGCTTCAGCGACTTGCCGCCGACGTAGTCCATCACGATGTACTCGGTGGTCTCGCCGTCGGCCGGTGACGAGTGGTCCACGAAGTTGTGGATCGTGACGATGTTGGGGTGGCGGACCTCGGCGAGGGCGTCGCGCTCCACCCGGGCGGCCTCGGCGGCGTCCGCGTCGCCGGTGTTGAGCAGGCCCTTGAGGACCACCCACATGTCGCTGACCCGGCGGTCGCGGGCCAGGTAGATCCAGCACAGTCCGCCGTGGGCCAGGCAGCCGATGACCTCGTACTGGCCGGCGACGAGCTCGCCGGGCCGGAGCTTGGGGGTAAAGGAGAACCGGGTGCCGCAGTTGCGGCAGAATCCCTCGGTGCGCCCGGGGCGGTCGCCGGACGGGCGGCCGACGGGCTGCTCGCAGTGCCCGCAGTGCCGGCGGTTCTCGGGTACCTCCGCGTGGGCGAGGACGGCGGCGGCCGGGTCGCCCGCGGCGACCGGCGGGATGTCGACCAGGCCCGCCCCGATGTTGCGCCGTCGTCCGCGCGAGCCGCGGCTGCCCCGGCTCCCGTGCGTGGCCCGGGTACCCGTGGTGCCGCCGGAGCCGCCAGATCCACCCGAGCTCGTACCGAACGGATCATGGGTGCTCCCCGTCGGCCCGCCGTCTGCCCCGCCGCCGGCGGGCGCGGCCGCGGCCGCGGCGGGCGCTGGCTCCGGTGCCGGCGCCAGCCCGCACACGTCGCAGTACCCGTCGGTGATCGTGCCGTCGCACCCGGCCCGGGTACACCGCAGCTCGTGGTCCGTCATCGCCGCCCTTTCCCTAGCGTCCCCTGGCCAGGATCGCCTGCTGGTAGCCGGTCACCGCGGCGGCCGCGGCGGCCAGGTCGCAGGGGGCGGTCCACAGGAGATCGCGTGCGTACTGGTACTTCTCCCCCAGCTCCGGGTCCTCGGATCCCGCGAGCCGGGCCGCCTTCGCCTTGTAGGCGTCCAGGAGCCCGCGGAGCTCTGACCTCTGGTCCAGGAGAGCCGCGACGATCCGTTCGGTGTCCCGGGTCTGGGTCCGGGACCGCTCCAGTTCGGACTCCCGCCGGTCAAGCTCGGCGGCCAGCCTCGTCCAGCGGCCGGCGGCCGCGAGGGCGGCCAGGTCCTCCAGCGGCGGCCCGGGGACGCCGGGAGGCACCTCCGGGACGCCCGTGACCCGGGCGGCGGCGCGGGAAGCTGTGTCGACGAGCGCGGCGCGCTCGGCGCGGGCACTGCCGGCGACCGCCCGCAGCGCCTCGATCCGGACTCCGGCCTCGCGGCGCAGCCGGTCCAGTTCGGCGATCCGGGGCGCGAGCGCGGCGACCTGCTCGCCGAGGCGGGTGGCGGCCGTGGTGTCGGCCCGGTGCCCGGTCCACAGGGCGAGAGGGTCGGCGTTGAGCTGCCCCCGCAGGGCTTCGAGGCGGGCTTCCGCGTCGCCGAAGGAGGCCGCGAGGGCGTCGTCGTCCAGCCCGGCCAGCAGCGGCCGGGCCCGGGCGACCTGCTCGGCGACGGGATCCAGCCGGCCCGCCATCTCGGTCCACACCGCCTCCGCGGCCGCGGTCACCTCGGTGACCGCCGTGAACGCCCGCCGCATGGCGGACACGGCCCCTCCCAGGGTCAGGTCGAGGCGGCCGGTGTCGGCCAGGTCCCGGCGCTGCAGCGGGGCGGGGACGCGGGTCAGCGTGACCGGGCGGCCGGACAGCAGCGCGCGCAGTTCGCGTTCCCGCCCGGGTGCCGGGTGCCGGGCCAGCTCGGCCAGCCGGTCGATGACGGCGGTATAGGCGGTGAAGGTCTCCCACAGTTCGCGCAGGGCCGTCTCGGCGCTCTCCCAGCGCTGCCTGGTCACCCCGGTCAGGGCGACGCCGTCCAGCATGCGCTTGCCGAAGCTGGCCTCGAGCTCGAGCAGGTTCGCCTGCACGGCGTCGCGCTCCGCGATCGCCCGGGCCGCCTGAGCGGTCAGCGCCTCAATGCCCTGCACGACGGTTGCTCCCTCGCCGGCCTCACGACTCCTGCAGCCCCTATTGTGCCGTTATTCCCGGACTAGTTGTACACGATCACTCGATGGCGTCGCCGATCCGCCAGACGCGCAGGGCGTTGGTCGAGCCGGGGGTGCCGGGCGGGCTGCCGGCCACGATGACGACCTTGTCCCCGATCTCGCAGCGGCCGAGCCGGACCAGCGCGGTGTCGACCTCGCGGACCATCTCGTCGGTGTGCTGCACGTGCGGGACGATGAACGTCTCCACGCCCCAGGTCAGCGAGAGCTGGCTGCGGGTGGCGGGCTCGGTCGTGAACGCGAGCAGCGGGATCGGCGACCGGTACCGGGCCAGGCGCCGCGCGGTCTCGCCGGTCATGGTGAAGGCGACCAGGGCCTTGGCGCCGACGATCGCGCCGACCTCCGCCGCCGCCCGGGCGATCGCGCCGCCGGTGGTGGTCGGCACCCGGGTCAGGTGCGACTCCGCGCGCAGGGTGTCGCCCTCGGTGGCCTCGATGATCCGGCCCATGGTCTGGACGGTCTCGACCGGGTAGGCGCCGACGCTGGTCTCGGCCGACAGCATGACCGCGTCGGCGCCCTGCACGACCGCGGCGGACACGTCGGTCGCCTCGGCGCGGGTGGGGCGCGGCGCGGAGATCATCGACTCCAGCATCTGGGTGGCGACGATCACGGGCCGGGCCCGCTCGCGGGTCAGGGCGACCGCGCGCCGCTGCACGGACGGCACCTGCTCCAGGGGAAGCTCGACGCCGAGGTCGCCGCGGGCCACCATGATCCCGTCGAAGGCGTCGACGATGTCGTCCAGCAGGCGGACCGCCTCCGGCTTCTCGATCTTGGCGATGAGCGGAACCTGGCGGTCGGACTCGGCCATGATCTTGCGGGCGAGGGCGGCGTCGTCGGGGTGACGGACGAACGACATGGCGACCATGTCGACGCCGGCGGCCATGGCCCAGCGCAGGTCGGTCTCGTCCTTCTCGGTGAGGGCGGGAGCGCTGACCCTGACGCCGGGCAGGTTGATGCCCTTGTGGTCGGAGATCTTGCCTCCGACCACGACGCGGGTGCTGACCCGGTTGCCGCTGACCCCGGTCACGTCGAGCTGGACGTTGCCGTCGTCGACGAGGATGCAGTCGCCGGGACTGACGTCGTCGGCCAGGCCCTGGTAGGTCGTGGACGCCTCGTGCCGCGTCCCCGGGATGTCCTCGGTGGTGATCACGAACTCGTCGCCGGGGCTGATGCGGACGGATCCGTCGGTGAACTTGCCCAGGCGGATCTTCGGTCCCTGCAAGTCGGCCAGGACCCCGACGCTGCGCCCGGTGGCGTCGCTGCCGGCGCGGACCCGGGTGTAGGCCTGCAAGTGGTCGTCGTGGGTCCCGTGGCTGAGGTTGAGCCGGGCCACGTCCAGGCCGGCGCTGATCAGCGCCGTGATGCGTTCCTGGCTCGCCGATGCCGGTCCCAGTGTGCAGACGATCTTCGCTCGACGGCTCATACGGGGAATCCCCTCCTAAGTGGTCTAAACCACCGCGTGGTCTCAACCACGGTATCGCGGCACCGGCAATGCTCGTGACAGGCGTCACAGAAGATTCACGATGCCGTCATTCAGCCAGCGTACTGGGGGGTGGGCGGGGGCTGGGCGGGGCCTCCGACCCACTGGCGGTAGTCCTGCTCCCACTGGCCGTCGGACTCGACGTGCGCCAGGACCGCGTTCACGAACCGGACGAAGTCCGGATGGGCCTTGGAGACGCCCAGGCCGTATGGTTCGGCCTCCAGCGAGCTGGCACGGCCTCCCACGACCGTGGCGAACGGGTCCTGGGCCTTGAGGCCGGCCAGGATCGAGTCGTCGGTGACGATCCCGGCGACCTGCCCCTGCTGCAGGTCCACCAGGCAATCGGTCCAGTAGGTGACGGCGACCGGGTCCGCCCCGTGGGCCCGGATGACGTCCAGGTCGTCCGATCCGGTGGTCGCGCAGACCGGTTTCCCCTTCAGCGTCGCCATCGCGGCCGGGACGTCGTTGGCGTACGCCGGCCGGGCCGCCGGCGAGGACTTCAGGACGAGCAGCTGGGCCTTGGCGTTGTAGTAGACGCTCGAGAAGTCGACCTGCCGCAGGCGCTGGCAGGTGATGGTCATCGTGTGGGCCACGAGGTCAACCGTGCCGTTGCGCAGGTCCGGGACCCGGTCCGCGTCGGAGATGGCCTTGAACTCGATGCGGCCGGTGATGTCCGGGCCGAAGATCGCGTGGGCGACGGCGTCGACCATGTCGATGTCGAAGCCCTCGATCTTGTTGTCGATGGGATTCAGGAAGCCGAAGTGGTAGGTGCTCTGGTCCACCCCGACGATGAGCTTGCCGCGGGCCTTGATCGTGGCCGCCCACGAGCCCGGGGACGCCGAGGCGCCTCCGGACGGTGCCAGGCTGCTGGCGTCCGGGTTGCAGGAGGCGGTGGTGCGCGCGGGGGCGGACGCGCGGGGCGCCGCGGCGGCGGGGGCCCGGGCGGCGGGAGCGGAAGAGCGCGGGGCCGCGCACCCCGCGGCGGCGGCCGCGAGGGCCGCCACGGTCAGGGCGGCCCGGGCCGCGCGCCCGGTCACCGGTACTCCATGAGCCGGCGGCTCAGCCCCCAGGCACAGCCGCCCGCCATCGCCAGGGACAGCACGATGATCGCGGCTTCGAGGCCGGTGTACATGTTTCCTCCCGCGTTCGCGCTGGTGGAGAAGGCCTTCTGGTCGGCGGAGATGGCGCTGGTCATGGCGGTCGACAACGCGGTGAACTGCGCGCCCGCGGTGGCGCCGGGAGGGACTCCCGGGCCGGGGTTGCCCAGCGCCGAGTCCACCGCGTACTGGTGGTTCCCGTCGTCGTCCGTCTTCCGCAGGGCGGCATGGGCCTGGTTCCAGGCCTGCGCGCGGCGGACCGCCTGGTTCACGTCCGCGGCCGCCGCGCTGCCCGCCGCCGCCGACTGGGCCGCGGTCAGCTCCGTCCCGGGGCCGGGGCCGAGGCGCTTGAGCTGCGTGACGTAGTCGGCCTGGTAGGAGTCGTCGCCGGTGTCGTCGATGAGCGTGAGGCTCTCGTCGGCGTGAGCCTGCAGGGCGGTGATGTCGGCCTGGGCCAGGGCCTGGACCGGAACGGCGCCGCCGGACCGCGCCGCCTGCAGGTTGAGGTCCGCGCCGGTGAAGACGACCGCCAGCCACAGCAGGGAGATCACTCCGGCCCCGGCCGCGATGAGCAGCCCGGGGTTGAGGACCCGGTGGGTGCGCCGGGAGAGCCAGGCCGACGTCCGGTACAGGGTGTAGCCGAGGACCAGCGCGGCCGCCAGCGTGACCAGCATCAGCGGCAGCCCGGTGGCCTGGGCACTGGTGCTGGTCAGCTTGGCGTTGTCCTCGGTGTAGAGCCGCTGGGCGGCGGGCAGCAGCTGGTCGTTCATCACCCGGGTGGACGCCTCGCGCAGATAGGCGGCGCCGAGCGGGTAGCCGAGGCGGCTGTCGGCCCGGGCGGTCCCGATCTCCCCGGCATAGACGGGGAGCCGCGCCGACAGCGTGGCCAGGGCCGGGGAGCCGCCGCCGAGCGCGGTCGCCTTCTCGATCGCCTTGCCTGCGGCGGCCAGGTCATTGTCGTACCGGTCGACCAGGGGCTGCGGCTGCAGTCCGCCGGCCAGGAACGCGGTGGCGGCTGCGTCGTTGGCGTCCGACAGGTCGTGGTAGATCTGCTGGGCGTCGAGGGTGAGCGGCTCGCTGGTGGCGACGACGCCGTGCGCGGCGGACGAGTACTGGCTGACCGTGAACCCGGCCAGCGCACCCCAGGCCAGGCAGGCGGCCACCAGCCCGATCAGGGCCAGCCGCAGCCGCCCGGGCGTGGTGCGCAGGCTGAGCCGCCCCCGCCAGCCGCCGGGCACGGCGCGCAGCGCCCTCCCGGCGTGGGTCCTGGTGGTCTCCACCACGCTCATGCGCAGCCCTTCGCCCGTCGCGGTCAAATGCCGATCATTATTCCTAACGGATAAGGGATCCTGCCACGTTTCCGGAGGTTCCTCCCCGTATGAAAAAACCGCCGGAAGTGTCGCGCGAACGACACTTCCGGCGGTTTTCGCCGCTGCCGGGGGTTACCTCATCGGGCGGGCGGTCGGGGGAATCGGGGCGGGCAGGGACAGGGCCGGCAGCTCGCGCAGGCTCTGGTCCACGTGCGCCGCCGCGCTGCGGCCCTCGGCGATCGCCCAGACGATCAGGGACTGGCCGCGGCCCATGTCGCCGGCCGCGTACACGCCGGGGACGGACGTCTCGTAGGAGGCGTTCCGGGCCACGTTGCCCCGCTCGTCGAACTCGACGCCCAGATCCTCGAGCAGGCCGGGCTTCTCGGCGCCGGTGAAGCCCATGGCGAGCGTCACCAGCTGGGCCGGGATCTCCCGGACCGTGCCCTCGACCGGCTCGAACTTCCCGTCCTTGAACTCGACCTCGGCCAGGCGCAGCGCCTTGACCTGGCCGTTCTCATCGCCGACGAATTCCTCGGTGTTCACGGCGTAGACCCGCTCGCCGTTCTCCTCGTGCGCCGAGGACACCCGGTAGATCATCGGGTACGTCGGCCACGGCTGGGCACCCGGCCGGGCCTGCGGAGGCTTCGGCATGATCTCCAGCTGGGTGACGGACTTCGCGCCCTGACGGGTGGCGGTGCCGAGGCAGTCGGCGCCGGTGTCACCGCCGCCGATGACCACCACGTGCTTGTCCCTGGCGGTGATCGGGGACTGCGCGCCGTACCGGTTGCCCAGCGGCAGGTACTCCATGGCCTGGAAGATGCCGCCGAGGTCGCGCCCGGGCGCGGGAAGGTCGCGGCCGACCCGCGCGCCGCCGGCCAGGACCACCGCGTCGAAGCCCTTGAGCTGCTCGGAGGACGTGATGGCCTTGCCGCACACGAAGGTGGTGCCCTCGGCCTCCATCTGGGACAGCCGCCGGTCGAGGTGGACCTTCTCCATCTTGAACTCGGGGATGCCGTACCGGAGCAGCCCGCCGGGCTGGTCGTCCCGCTCGAACACGGTGACGTCGTGCCCGGCCCGGGTCAGCTGCTGCGCCGCGGCCAGCCCGGACGGGCCGGACCCCACGACCGCGACCGACTTGCCGGTCCGCTCCGACGGCGGCTTCGGGGCGACGCCGCCGTCGGCCCACGCCCGGTCGATGATCTCGACCTCGACCTGCTTGATCGTGACCGGGTCGTTCTCTTCCCCGGGCGGGGCCGAGATGCCCAGGACGCAGGCCGACTCGCACGGCGCCGGGCACAGCCGCCCGGTGAACTCCGGGAAGTTGTTCGTCGCGTGCAGCCGGTCGGCGGCCATCCGCCAGTCGGACTTGTAGACGAGGTGGTTCCACTCGGGGATCAGGTTCCCCAGCGGGCAGCCGGTGTGGCAGAACGGGATGCCGCAGTCCATGCAGCGGCCGGCCTGCTTCTCCACCGTCTCGGTGGGGAACTCCTCGTACACCTCGCGCCAGTCCGAGATCCGGACATCCACCGGACGCCGCTGGGGCGTCTCACGGGTGGTCTTCAAGAACCCCTTCGGGTCTCCCATAATCCTCTCGCCCCTTTCTTACCCGTGCGCCGCGGCCATGACGGCCTCGTTGACGTCCCGGCCCTCGCGCTCGGCGGCCGACGCCGCCTGCAGGACCCGCTTGTAGTCCTTCGGCATGACCTTGCTGAACCGCTGGACGGAGGCGTCCCAGTCCTCGAGCAGCGCGGCGGCGACCGTAGACCCGGTCTCGGCGTGGTGGCGGGCCACCGCGTCCCGCAGGACCTCGGCGTCGGAGTCCTCCATCGGGTCGATGTCCACCATCTCGGCGTTGAGCCGGACCGGCTTCAGGTCGAGCACGTAGGCGGTGCCCCCGGACATGCCGGCCGCGAAGTTCCGGCCGGTCGGGCCGAGGATCACCGCGGTGCCCCCGGTCATGTACTCGCAGCCGTGGTCGCCGACGCCCTCGGAGACGGCCAGCGCGCCGGAGTTCCGGACGCAGAACCTCTCCCCGGTCATGCCCCGCAGGAAGATCTCGCCGCTCGTGGCGCCGTAGGCGACCACGTTGCCCGCGATGACCTGCTTGGACGCGTCGAACGGCGAGTCGGCGGCCGGGCGCACCACCAGCCGGCCGCCCGACAGGCCCTTGCCGACGTAGTCGTTGGCGTCGCCGGTCAGCCGCAGCGTGATGCCGCGCGGCACGAACGCGCCGAACGACTGCCCCGCCGAGCCGGTGAAGTCCACGCTGATCGTCTCGTCGGGCAGGCCCTCGCCGCCCCACCGCTTGGTCACCTCATAGCCGAGCATGGTGCCGACGGTGCGGTTGACGTTGCGGATCGGCAGTTCCAGCGTGACCGGGCGGCCCTCGGTGAGGGCGCCCTCGGCCAGCTGGATCAGCGTGTTGTCCAGGGCCTTGTCCAGGCCGTGGTCCTGGCTGGTCAGCTGCCGCAGCGTCTCGCCGGGGGCGGGCTGGTGCAGCACCGGCGATAGGTCGAGGCCCGCCGCCTTCCAGTGCTCCACCGCGAGCGCGGAGTCGAGCAGGTCGACCCGGCCGATCGCCTCGTCCAGCGAGCGCAGGCCCAGGGCGGCCAGGTACTCGCGGACCTCTTCGGCGACGAACTCGAAGAAGTTCACCACGTGGTCGGCCTGGCCGGAGTAGCGCTTGCGCAGTTCCTCGTCCTGGGTGGCGATGCCCACCGGGCAGGTGTTCAGGTGGCAGACGCGCATCATCACGCAGCCGGAGACCACCAGCGGGGCGCTGGCGAAGCCGAACTCCTCGCCGCCCAGGAGCGCGGCGACGACCACGTCCCGGCCGGTCTTGAACTGGCCGTCGACCTGGACCACGATCCGGTCGCGCAGCCGGTTCTTCAGCAGCGTCTGCTGGGTCTCGGCCAGGCCGAGCTCCCAGGGCCCGCCGGCGTGCTTGAGCGAGGTCAGCGGCGCGGCGCCGGTGCCGCCGTCGTGCCCGGAGATGAGCACGACGTCGGCGTGGGCCTTGGAGACGCCCGCGGCGACCGTGCCGACTCCGGCCTCCGCGACCAGCTTCACGTGAACCCGGGCGGCCGGGTTCGCGTTCTTCAGGTCGTGGATGAGCTGGGCCAGGTCCTCGATCGAGTAGATGTCGTGGTGCGGAGGCGGGGAGATCAGGCCGACGCCGGGCGTGGAGCCGCGGGTCTTGGCGATCCACGGGTACACCTTGCTGCCCGGCAGCTGGCCGCCCTCGCCGGGCTTGGCCCCCTGCGCCATCTTGATCTGGATGTCGTCGGAGTTGACCAGGTACTCGCTGGTCACGCCGAACCGGCCGCTGGCCACCTGCTTGATGGCCGACCGGCGCAGGTCGCCGTTGGCGTCCGGGCTGAACCGGTCGACGTCCTCGCCGCCCTCGCCGGTGTTGGACCGGCCGCCGAGCCGGTTCATGGCGATGGCGAGGGTCTCGTGGGCCTCCCGCGAGATCGACCCGTAGGACATGGCGCCGGTCGCGAAGCGGCGGACGATGTTCGAGACGGGCTCGACCTCGTCGACGGGAACGGACTGGCCGCCGCCCGCGCCGTCGTCGATGCCCTTGATGCGCAGCAGCCCGCGCAGCGTGTACAGCTTCTGCGACTGGTCGTCGACGAGCTTCGTGTACTCCTTGAAGATCTCGTAGCGACGGGACCGGGTCGCGTGCTGCAGCTTGAACACGGTGTCGGGGTTGAACAGGTGCGGCTCGCCCTCGCGGCGCCACTGGTACTCGCCGCCGATCTCGAGGCCGCGGTGCGTGAAGCCCGGGCCGCCGTGCCCGGTGGCCGCCCGGCGGGCGGCTTCTTCGGCCAGTTCGCCGAAGCCCACTCCGCCCAGGCGGGAGGTCGTGCCGGTGAAGCACGTCTCGATGATCTCCTCGCCCAGGCCGATGGCCTCGAAGATCTGGGAGCCGGTGTAGGAGGCGATGGTGGACACGCCCATCTTGGACATGACCTTCAGCACGCCCTTGCCCAGGGCCTTGATGAGGTTCTGCTCGGCCTTCTCCGGCTTCACCGGGCCGAGGTCGCCCCGGCCCGCCATATCGCGGACCGTCTCGATCGCCAGGTACGGGCAGACCGCGGCGGCGCCGAAGCCGCACAGGAGCGCCATGTGGTGGCACTCGCGGGCGTCACCGGTCTCGACGATGAGGCCGACCCGGGTCCGGGTCTTCTCCCGGATCAGGTGGTGGTGGACCGCCCCGGTCAGCAGCAGCGACGGGATCGGGATGAGGTTGCCGCCCGCGCCGCGGTCGGACAGCACGATCAGGCGCGCGCCGTCCTCGATCGCGTTGTGGGCCTCGGTACAGATTTCCGCCAGCCGCTCGCGCAGGCCCTCGCCGCCGCCCCGGGGGTCGAACAGCCCGTCGATGGTGTGCGCGGCGAAGTCGCGCAGGTCACCGTCGTAGTTGACATGCACCAGCTTGGCCAGGTCCTGCTCCCCGATCACCGGGAACGGGATGACGATCTGCTTGGCGGCCTCCGGGGTCGGCTCCAGGAGGTTGCTCTCCGGCCCGAACGAACGCTGCAGGGAGGTGACGAGCTCCTCCCGGATGGCGTCCAGCGGCGGGTTCGTCACCTGGGCGAACAGCTGGGTGAAGTAGTCGTAGACCAGCCGCGGCCGGTCCGACAGCACCGCGACGGGCGTGTCGGTGCCCATCGACCCGATCGGCTCGGCGCCCGTGCTGGCCATCGGGGCGAGGAGGATCCGGAGCTCCTCCTCGGTGTACCCGAAGGTGCGCTGCTGGGCCAGGAGGTCCTCGGCCGTCGGCACGATCCGGGCCCGGTTCGGCAGCTCGTTCAGGTGGACGAGGCCGTCGGCCAGCCAGTCGCCGTACGGGTGCTCGGCGGCGAGGGCGGACTTGACGTCGGCGTCCTCCACGATCTCGCCCTTGGCCGTGTCGGCCAGGAAGATGCGGCCCGGCTGCAGCCGGCCCCGGCGCACGATGCGCTCGGGCTCGATGTCGAGCACGCCGACCTCGCTGGCCAGGACCACCAGCCCGTCGCTGGTCACCCAGTACCGGCCCGGCCGCAGGCCGTTGCGGTCCAGGACCGCGCCGATCACTTCGCCGTCGGTGAAGGAGATCAGGGCCGGGCCGTCCCACGGTTCCATCATGGTCGAGTGGAACTGGTAGAACGCGCGGCGCGCGGCGTCCATCTCCTCGTGGTTCTCCCACGGCTCGGGGATCATCATGAGGAGGGAGTGCGGCAGCGACCGGCCCGCCAGGTGCAGCAGTTCCAGGCACTCGTCGAAGCTGCCGGAGTCCGAGCCCTTGGGATGCACGATCGGGAACAGCCGCTCAATGCCCTTGCCGCTCTTGGACCGGGGGATCAGCGGGCTGTCCAGCATGGCCTCGCGGGCCCGCATCCAGTTGCGGTTGCCCTGCACCGTGTTGATCTCGCCGTTGTGCGCGACGTACCGGTAGGGGTGGGCCCGCTCCCAGGACGGGAAGGTGTTGGTCGAGAACCGGGAGTGCACCAGGGCCACGTTGGAGTGGTAGCGCTCGTCGGACAGGTCGCCGAAGAACGGCTCCACCTGCGGCGCGCCCAGCATGCCCTTGTACACGATGGTCCGGCACGACAGGCTGGCGAAGTAGACGCCGCCCTCATGGTCGGCCCGCTTGCGCAGGCAGAAGGCCTTGCGCTCCAGTTCCAGGCCGGTCTCGCCGTTCTCCCCGGCCACGAACAGCTGGGCCATGTGCGGCTGCACCGCGCGCGCGCTCGGGCCGCAGGCCGCCTCGTCGACCGGCACGTCCCGCCAGCCGAGGACGGTCAGGCCCTCGTCGTCGGCGATCTCGGCGATCCGGGCGGTCACCTCCGCCCGCTGGGCGTCATCGGCCGGAAGGAAGGCCAGGCCGGCCGCGTAGCCGCCCGCGTCGGGAAGATCAAAACCCGTGACCGCCCGGAAGAAATCGTGCGGTACCTGGGTGAGGATGCCCGCGCCGTCACCGGTGTCCGGCTCAGCGCCGGCGGCGCCCCGGTGCTCAAGATTGCACAGAACGCGCAACGCGCTGGCGACCACGTCGTGACCGCCCCTGGCAGATAGGTCCGCGACGAAACCCACACCACAGGCGTCGTGTTCGAACCCGCTGTCGTAAAGACCGTCGGATGCGGCAGGCACCATCAACACTCCTGTCGTCTATGTCCGCTGTAATGCCATGTTGCTGCGGTCGGGACGACGCTGGCCCTGCTGCTACACGTAAGTTACGTTGACATTACATGACTGATGAATCCCTTTCTAGGGGCAACTTCCGCGTTGCCTGCAACGAAGGGATGCGCTTGCGCCTGGTGCGAACGGGAGGTGTGATCGGCCCCACCCCGACGATCACGTCTCCGAATTCTCCCGCCCGGATTCCCGGACAAGCGGCAGATGAGCGATACCCCGCCAAAACCTGGCGAAACCGCCAAGTGCGCATCGAACCGTCGCTCGCGCCAGGGCACGGCCCCCCGGCCAGGGGAAACCGTCGCTGTGGCCCATATCACCGCCGTCCCGGGGGCCACAAGCCATTACGCTGCGTACATAAACCTGGGTGAGGTGTGGCAAAATTCTCATCATCTGACCGATGATGCGCAGGTGAAATCTGAGCCACCCACCGCCATTACGGTGGGTGGCTGATTACGGCGGGTGTCAGCCGGGCTTGAGCCGCTCGGCCTTACTGGCGCCGGACGCCCTGGGCCAGGCCGGCGGCCAGCTCGCGGACAGCCTGCACGGCGCTCGCGCCGTCGGAGGCCCCTCCGAGGGCGCGGACGAAGGCCGAGCCGACGATGACGCCGTCGGCGAACCCCGCGACCTCGGCCGCCTGGGTCCGGTTGCTGACGCCGACGCCGACCGCGACGGGGAGCTTGGTGTGGACGCGGGTCCGGGAGACCAGGCCCGCGGCGGCGTCGCTGAGTGCCTCGCGGGTGCCGGTGATGCCCATCAGGCTGACCGCGTAGACGAACCCGCTGGAGGCGGCGGTAATCTTCTCGATCCGGTGCTCGGGCGAACTCGGCGCGACCAGGAAGATCCGGTCCAGGCCATAGGAATCCGACACCGCGGGCCAGTCGCCCGATTCCTCCGGCGTGAGGTCGGGCGTGATCAGCCCGGAGCCGCCGGCGTTGGAGAGGTCACGGGCGAACGCCTCGACCCCGTACTGGTCGACCGGGTTCCAGTAGGTCATGACCACGGCCGGGGTGCCCGCGTCCGCGATGGCCTGGACCGTGTCCAGCACGTCGGCGATCCGGGTCCCGTTGCGCAGCGACTGGTAGACGGCGTCCGCGATCACCGGGCCGTCCATCAGCGGGTCGGAGTAGGGCAGGCCGACCTCGATCAGGTCGGCGCCCGCCTCGGTCATCGCGAGGGCGGACTTGATGGCGGTGTCCTTGTCGGGGTAGCCCGCGGGCAGGTACCCGACCAGCGCGGCGCGGTCTTCCGCCTTCGCCTTGTCGAAAGCCGTGGTCACGGCGGTCATCACGGTCACACTCCGAAGTAGGCGGAAGCGGTCGCGACATCCTTGTCGCCGCGGCCCGACAGGTTGACCAGGATCAGCGCGTCCGGGCCGAGCTCGCGGCCCAGCGTCATCGCGCCCGCGAGGGCGTGCGAGGACTCCAGCGCCGGGATGATGCCCTCGGTCTTGCACAGCGCCGAGAAGCCCGCCATCGCCTCGTCGTCGGAGACGCTCCGGTACTCGGCCCGGCCGGTGTCCTTCAGCCAGGAGTGCTCGGGGCCGACGCCCGGATAGTCCAGGCCGGCCGAGATCGAGTGCGTGTCGAGGGTCTGGCCCTCCGCGTCCTGCAGGATGTAGGTCCGCATGCCGTGCAGCACCCCGGGCCCGCCGAGGCTGAGGGTGGCGGCCGTCCGGCCCGGTCCCTCGCCGCCGGCCTCGCAGCCGATGAGGCGCACGCCCGGGTCGCCGATGAAGGCGTGGAACGCGCCGATCGCGTTGGAGCCGCCGCCGACGCAGGCGACCACGGCGTCGGGCAGCCGGCCCTCGGCCTCGAGAACCTGCCGCCGGGCCTCCACCCCGATGACCCGCTGGAAGTCGCGGACCATCATCGGGAACGGGTGCGGCCCGCCGACCGAGCCGATGCAGTAGTGCGTATTGTCCACCGTCGCCACCCAGTCGCGGAACGCGTCGTTCATCGCGTCCTTGAGCGTCCGGGTCCCGGTCTTCACGGGGACGACCTCGGCGCCGAGCATCCGCATCCGGGACACGTTCAGCGCCTGGCGCCGCGTGTCCTCCTCGCCCATGTAGACGACGCAGTCCAGGCCGAGCAGCGCGCACGCCGTCGCGGTGGCCACGCCGTGCTGGCCGGCGCCGGTCTCGGCGATCACCCGGGTCTTGCCCATCCGCTTGGTGAGCAGCACCTGGCCCAGCACGTTGTTGATCTTGTGCGAGCCGGTGTGGGCCAGGTCCTCGCGCTTGAGCAGGATCCGCGCGCCGCCGGCCTGCTCGGCGCCGAACCGCCTGGCCTCGGTCAGCAGCGTCGGCCGGCCCGCGTAGTCCTTCAGGAGGCGGTCGAGCTCCGCGGTGAATTCCGGGTCCTTGCGGGCCGCCTCGTACTCCTTGGCCAGCTGCTCCAGGGCCGCCATCAGCGACTCGGGCGCGAACTTCCCGCCGAAGATTCCGAAGTGCCCGTCCGTATCCGGGACCGGCGAAATGTCAGGCTCAGCTGCAGTGCTCTCCACGGAATTTACAGTACCGCCACCTCAGCCGCGCTCAGTGCGCAGCGCCGGGTGCGACCCGGCGGTGACCAGGTCGGCGACGGCCGTGCGAGGGTCCTTCTCCGTCACCAGGGACTCGCCGACCAGGACCGCGTCGGCGCCGGACGCCGCGTAGCCGAGCAGGTCGTGCGGGCCCCGGACGCCGGACTCGGCGATCTTGACGACGCCCTCGGGAATCTTCGGCGCCAGCCG
>Ga0131853_10003558_pt1 | contig 27901 bp, 31 predicted proteins | sample TergutLab28metaG_FD_92764 | JGI IMG/M metagenome (GOLD analysis project Ga0131853, IMG submission 92764) | Labiotermes labralis P1 segment gut microbial communities from Petit-Saut dam, French Guiana - Lab288 P1 (version 2) (version 2) | ecosystem: Host-associated > Arthropoda: Insects >...
CACCAGTCACTTTTGAGTATCAATTAGAGGATTTGGAAGATATGATGAATAAAGTGGCGTAAGTTTGTGATTTAGTGTATTTTTTGATGGGTTTTGTTGTCTATTGAAGTGGGAAGGGCACAGGTCTTGAATATCTCAACTCCCATATTTATAGCTTTTACATACTGCTCATCTTTCAACAAATTGGTGGGTACAACAATTAAAAACTTCTTATCTGAATTTTTCATGATATAGTAGATTATACTGGATTTTCCGATTGCAGTTTGTGCTTTGATGATATGATATTTGATATCATGTGACAGGATGGCTGACATGATTTTGTCCTTAACATCGTTTACAACCACATTGAGGGGATAAAATACCTCTTTGTGATTGGGTATCTTTTCCATAGTGCGATATTTGGGTTTGACAGTAGATAGGATATTTGTACTATGGGGACATTCATCTTTGTATGGACAGAAGGAGTTACAGCTTTGGGGATTATCATATTTATCTCTGGTGTAATTCAAGTCCTTTTTCCATTTCTGATATCTCCAAGACCTATCATCATAATAGGAGTGCTGCTCCAAAATGTTCAGAAACTTTTTGATACCAGATTCTATTTTGACTATATTGGAGCAAATGCCGTATAGTTCATTGTAGTTCAAAATCCTTGTACCTGATTCAAATTCATTATATAATTTACAACATCCCCCTATTTCATTGAGGACTGATGAACGGTAATCATTGTGGGTTCTTGGTGGGGTTTTAGCTGTAATCTTATCTGCATTATTTATGGTAGTGCTACTTGTAAGACTTTCATCATCTTTACCTACATTGACTGAACTCCCAATAACATCTATGCTTCTACCGACAGAATTATTAGAGCCACTACCACCAATATCATTACTGCTACTATCCATATTTATCCTATATACAGAACTATGTAAAATATCACCATTCATGGTATTATCTACTATAATAGAAAATGGTGAGCTTTTACATATGTTACTATTATCACTAGAATCACCACTAATAGAACTATCATCAATAAAGCTATCATCAGAACCACAGGCACTCAATTGTTCTGTCGCTGAATTAACCCCATTGGTATCAGCCCTAGAAATATCAAGAAGCCCTTTCTTATTCCTTGATATACCATGATTCCTAGCAAATTTCTCCAGTTCCTTTTTGTAATGGGTGATACCTTTTTTATCAAGCAGATAATGGGTCATGTTTCTGGTCAAGGATTCAATATTGATTGACGGAATTGCTTCATCAGTATACATAAATGAAAATAAGGACTGATTGAGATATAAAACCTTCTTTCCACCATAGTACATCTTTGATATATCTTTACTGGTCGGGTCTGCTTCTGGGAATATAATCAGTAGTGCATCTATCATTATTTGTGCTACTCGGATATCGGTTATAGGGATATCGTTCATAAATACAACTCTGAATCTATCAATGCTCATGTTGGACTTACCTTCACCAAGACTTGAGAAAGTTTCATAAGCAAATAGCATGGGTAGGTCATATCTCTCAGCCCTGTTAATCACTTCTTGTAATGTCAGTCCACCATCAAAGTCCAATACAAAGAATCGTGTTTGTTCAAAATTTTCTTTCTTCCTTGACTGGTTTTTGAATGTCGAAGGACAGAAGGTTTGACCCTTTGCACCTATGTTTGTGATAACAGATGTGAGGTTACTTCGTTTTAGATATTTGATTTGACTGGCTATTCTGTTGCTTATTTCTCCTGCTTCGTAACCTTCCGGCTTCGAGGTGTATTGTTTGTGGTCTAGGCAGATTTTGGTGGTGTTCATAATCAACAACTCCTTTATATTTTTAACTAGGAGTGTTGATGTTTGATTAGGTTTTTAATGAATTTGAAAGCCGAGGAATAGTTTCCGAGTTCTACTTGATATAACCCTTCCTCTGTGCTTGTTCTGAATTTATAACCACAATGTCTATGCCCCATATTTTCCGTAATGCTATGAGCTTCTTCCAAAGGAAAGTCCTAATCCCATGACAGCCCTCCACGCTATAGTTTTGGATAACCAACAAAAAGACCAGTTTGCAACCAGTCAATTTGTTCGCATCAAAGCATGATGGAAATTCATTAGTCAAATCCTTATTGATACCTAACCCTTTTGAAGCAAGTAAATCTAAGGAGTGATGGAATTTATCTTGAAGAATTTGGAAATATTCTGCAATACGTTCCTTGTTTTCTGGATTAGATAGACTTGGTGCGCTGGGTTTAGCTTCGATAAAAAACAATTTCTTATCAAGCAATGTTACAAATTCAACAGTTTTAACACCTTCCCCCAATCCTTTGTAAAATGCAGACTTTTCTATGTAGATGGAATTACCATGAGAAAACAATGGTGAAAAATCCATCCCTGATTCACAATATTCCATCATCCAGTCACCTTCTCAATCTCCCTTTCGTAAAGACGGGCTATCTCATCAATGATTCCATTGTGGTCAAGATTGGAAAATTTATTACTGGTTTCACATTTCACACCTTCATCTGTTTTGTGCAAAGAGTGAAAAGCTATAGAATCAGATTCTTTAGAGAGTACCTCAATGTACTTTGGTAGAAAGTAATCATGGGTAGCGATGAAAACCTGTACACCGTTTCGAGATAGCTCTAAAATAACATCAACGAGTGCAGGGATTAGCTTGGGGTTGATGTTGGCTTCTGGTTCATCCCATAGCAGGATTGTACCCTCGGAGATACTCTCATTCATAATCAACTGCCATAGTAGACCAAATTTTCTGAATCCTTCTGCTTCCATGGAAAAAGGAATTTCGAGTCCATCACCTTTACGAACCCAGAAGGTCTGGTGTTCGGGATGGATAAATACTGTTCCATCCATAATGCTCTCAAGTTTCCCAGCTACTTTTTTCGCAATAGACGAAGGGGTGTTGGGGATGATATTCTGGGCTTTTTTGATGATATCTATAAGTGTTCGGTCTATTTTTAGAGACTTGCTATACTTGTCATCAATACGGACTATATTCGACATCGAAAGCATTTCTTTTGCTGGTATAAACACCGCTGGTAACGTAGTCATCGAATGTTCCCAGTTAATATAGACATTTGAATCCTCCATTTCATCTGAATCCATACTAGACATTGTTGAGTATAGGGCAGATGGAGCTAAACTGGATGAAACATTTATATCAGTTTTAGGATAGGTATACTCCTGATTTAATATTTTCAATAAGTGAGTTTTTCCTGTTCCGTTCTCACCTATGAATACATTGATTCCGCCACTCGTCCAAATAGTAATATCATTGAAAACCGTAAAATTCTTAATCTCTATTTTATTGATTGCCATTATAGTCACCTCATTCCAAAAACTTCCTCTACATTGTACCACAGATAAAGGGTTATTTGCAAACTCTATTTCCTTGAAGCGAAGTGCTACATGGTGCAAATTACAAAAAGAAACCTCCGTAGTGGAGGTTCTTGGAAACACAGCTATCCAAATATAGGGACGTTGATTGATTAATTAACCCTAACATAGATAAGAAAGCCAGTATTGTCAGACCACAAATGCAACTCATCACCATGAATACCAAATGTGAATCCTACCTCCAGAAATGGAGATTCAAAGTAAAACCATAACACCTCAAAACCATCTACCCAATCAAACGGTATTACTTCACCAGTATCAGTTGTTTCAATCCCTTGACCATTTGCAAAGAACTCCAATGTTGAATTGGGATAACCTTGTAATGACCATAGTCCTATGAGCGTGTTGTTAGATATACCGTGCTGGTCGGTTTGGGCTGTAGATGTCATAGATTCATAAATCAATGTTCTAGCAACCTCATAAACAATTTCCCAGTTATCATATCCGTCAGCACCATGCCACCAGTATAAAACACGATTACCGCTTATCCAAACAGTTTCTCCATTGAATTGCAACTGCCATCCAACATTTCCATCATTGAATCCAAATGAAAAGCTGTCTGTAGCATTATCCCAAAGATATTCAATATCTTCATCTGTTTCCCAATGTAGATGCATATGTACAGTTCCAGCCATGCCTTCTCCAAAGATTTCAATACCTCTCCAAGTGTCATAGCTCCATGTGGGAGGTATGCTGATGATGTCTAAATCTACCCATTCTGCGGTGTCAATGATGTTGGGTCGTGATACTGATTGAGAACCAAATATCTGCTCTATAAAGTTATGACCCCTTGAAGTAAGACTGGTTTCACTCATTGTATCGCCAATCTGTATTAATGATGCTACAAATTCACCATCCTCTATACGTGAACCCATTGATGGCACAAATACAATCTCTACCCTTACTAACTCACCATTGTATATCATATCCCCAAAGAAATGTACATCATATTCAGTCACCGAGCCATCACTCAATTCCCATTCCATATTATCAAAGAAAGCATTTAATGCTTCTCCGATAGTTATATTAGGAAATTCCAAGTCGTTAAAACCTCTGAAATGTCCATTTATTACTTCTTGGATATGCGGGTCGCTATGAAAGTCCCGCGAAGATGCTGTACCATCACCAACATATTGCTCAAATATTGATTCCAATAGCTCTCCCACCACATCATTACGTATCTCACCATTTATCATAAGAAGCGTTACATGACCAACGATATCCGGGTTGGATGAAATCAACATATGTGTTGATGATACGCGACCTTCAAACTGAAAGCTTCCGTTAAACTCAACCGTAGCTGTTGTTCTGCTGCTGACTTCCCATTCTGGATTATCGAAGAATGAATTAAATGCATCACCCAATAACACATCAGAACGTCCAAACATATGTACATTCTTAACATTCTGGATGTATGGATTATCATGCATTAAACTACTTGATGTTTCAACGCTTGATTCACCATTACCCAAGTTACTAAAGATTACAAACGCTCCTATAACAAGTACAATGACCGCTATGATACCAGCTATGATAACTGACTTCTTGGATTTTGTTTTAACGGTTGGGATATGCGCTGAGGCATGTACAGGTTCTGGCACAAATGTTGGTGCAGATACTGATGATACTTGTTGCTGATACTTATTAACATCAGCTTCCGGGGTATCGTTAGATGGTGTTACCTGCGGCAATGATTCAACAGGTTTTTCCACTATCTCATTGCTGACATCAGCAACAGGAACATTATCATCAGTCAATGTAACCACCTTACTCCCGCACTTATGACAAAACTTTATATCTTCGGGGAGCTTCTCCCCACATTTGATACAGAACATAATAATTCCTCTCTTTCAAAATTTACTCATGAATCGGTGTTGTTCTATAGACCCTAGGATTATCAGCACTTATCCAATTATCAGATATCAATATCAATTAAACTTACAATCACCAAAGGAATCTGTTAAACACATCCTCCAGAAATCCATTTATCTGAAATTGATTCAACGGTGAGCCATTTATCCTTATGCTGTCAACAATGAATATTTCATCAAGAAGCTCAAATGTAACCCTTACATGAACTCTATTGCCGTTATGAGTGCCCATACCACTAACCTCAACAAAGGTGTTTCCACCGTCCCTAATTCTTCTCCAATCAGCATCATCAAAGAATCGGTCAAAAGCATCACCAATAGTCCGTGTTGTGCTGAACTGGGTGAGATGTGACATTCTTATTTGATTAACATCTGGATTAAGAATATTAGAGGTTGCTCTAAAGACCCCTACTGATACAAAAGCAAGGATAATCAAAGCAACTACACCACACCCATTGAGCATTGCACGTTTTCGCATCATAGATTGACGATTGAGGTTTTTCTTTCTTTCTTCTATGGATGCGTCATAACCGGTTGCACTTGTATTGCTCTCTTTTATGTAGACCCTAAAGAACTTAAATAGATGCCAAGCATACGAACCCATGCCACCTATAAATCCTAATACTCCCAGCCAGTAGAGGATTACCCATCCTGTGAAGCCGTAGATGACCAAGCACACAACACAGGCAATAACACCACCAGCAACATCCTTCATTTTATTGAAGTCTGATTTAAGGGGAGTTCTTGCATCACCACATTCCGGGCAGAAACTATTGTCTTTTGGGATGCTTGCGTTGCATTGTCTGCATATCTCGTTTCCATATGTAGTTTTACTGGCATTGCTGACAGGAGAAGGTTTAGTTTCAACTGCAACAACTCCAGTTTCTAGGGATTCAACAAAATCTTTAGCTTCTTTAAGACCAACACCCGTGTTATCTCGGTAGACTTGTATAGCCTTGATTTTTTCACCTGATTTTAGCAAGGATAAGACTGCGTTTATGTATTCTGGTGTAGAAACCTCGGTATTTGCTGGTGCAATAGAAGTCACACTTGTTTCAGGTGCGACTGTTGGCATAGACTTGATAGGTTCTAACTCTTTCCCTACTGATTCAGTAGGATTGGATATCTTAGTGCCGCATTGGTTGCAGAATACAGCACCTTCTATCATCTTGTTTCCACAATTGGTACAGAACATCTCTTTACACCTCCACGTATTTATATGGACTGCTTTGGTCTTACTGCAACTATATTCACACCTATAAACTACCCATCTCCATGAATAGCAAAATCGTAAACACAATGGTTGCAGCTAAAAACCCTAATGCGATATAGGTTCTCCGAGTACGCAACTCTTGAGGATTGGAGATTCGAGCGAGCCAGAAAGTGAGAGCAACTCCGATTAATATAAATACAAGATGAGTGATAATAACCCTTATTTCAGTAGCAGGCATTATTGAGGGTACTCGACGTGTACCCATTGGACCACTCACCGTATCGTATCCTGTTTCTGTAAATATAACGAAAGCACCAAGTGCCAGCACATTATACACTATTGAAATCCACCAGAATTTATTCAAGTGTCTGATGATGAAGTTGGTATTGCTTGGTATGCTCACTTTGGTTGGAATTGCTGGTGTTGATACAGGTGCTTTGATTTTTTCTATTGTTGTTGTAGCAACAGGCTCTATGGGTTTAGGTTCTTTCAACGTGGAATCTGATTGTGTAGCTACCTTTGTACCACATTTGCTACAGAACATTGCATTTTCAATTACTTTATTTCCGCAGTTAATGCAAAACATATTATTTTCCTCCTAAAAATATAAAGTCTTATCTCCTAATATCATCCATTTTATATATACCAAGAATACCACATATACCGCTATCAGTCAATACATATACCGCAAATAGTTTCTTAGCTTCAACCCCTCATCCCTGTAAAATAGTTATGAGGTGATTTCATGGACTATAAGCGGTTTGAGCAGGGGATGGATTATAAAAGACTTGGGCAAAGGATTAGAGAAGAGAGGTTAAAGTTAAACCTTACCCAATCCCAGTTAGCAGAAGATATTGATATCTCTGATACATATGTTGGACAAATCGAAAGGGGCGAGAGGAGCTTGACCCTCGACACCCTTGTTCGACTTGTCAATCGTCTTGGTGTTACTATAGATTATCTTTTGAAAGATTATGTAATAGCTACAGATGATAACACCATCAATCAATTTAGACAGATTATTGATTCTCAAAGTGACAGGAATAAGCAGATGGCTATTGATGTTTTGAAAACTATGTTTGCTCATTTGGATGAGTAGCTGAGTGAGCAGTAGAGATGTTTTCTCCCTTGCGAAGCCCTCTGAAAAATTCTATATCATCAATTAGTCTGTGTATTGCAATATTGGCTAAGTGATTGATTGTTGTGGTGTACTCAATAGCAAGAACTCCAAGCTTATCATACATAAGATAATCTTCAAGGTCCACCTTGATGGTCTTGTCGTTGTGCATAAATCCCCTCCGATTTTCTATGTTCTTTGTACGTTCTCTCCAAAGTGCAGAACATAGAAAACCTTGACTAAAGATTGATTAACCAAGGTTTTCATAATAGCTAATTGAAATAAATTCCAATTGGAGCTATCTATATATGTTCTGCTGTTCGCTATACCGATACATGCAACATATTTCAACATATATTTTATGTACCTCTACGATTTCTTTTCCTTCGTACTTGCTATGAGAACTATAATCTCCGCAATAATGCTCAACACCTTACCAACCACCACCAGAATCTTTGCTATAAGCCGCATATTAATCCTCTCCTTTAGTTTCTTCCTTGGTTCTTCCTCAATGTTCGCAATGCTAAACATTTTGGATACCTTGGGGAGCAGGAGGATTATGTATACCTTGGAACTGATGGCTACTAGGGTCTGCATGGATATTGTGAGGAATATTAAAATTAACACCATCATGGGAGCTATGCACATCAGCATTATGTACATCACCACCATAACCCTCTTGATACCCAGAACCCTCATAAACCCCATCAACATCATAAGCATCATGAGTAGCACTCAACATATCCGAGAATGTCTGTCCGTATGCTCTGGCATGACTGGCTTCCTCTGGAGAAAGAACCTCAACAGCTTCAAAGTTAAATTTTGCATAGGGTTGACCACCATTAGAGGTAGCTTTCTCTAGTGTTATCTTTGTAACAACACTATTCAAAGGTATCATACGACTAACCAATCTGGTCATGTATTTTTGGAATATGACTTTACTGGTTACTGGTATTCTTACTATGATAGGGATAACACTATCAGGGAGTAACAGAAGTGCTTGAATGGATTCTTTGCAAGCTTTACCGTTGCTGATACCACCGCTATTGCTATTAACACCACTACTACTGACACCATTACCAACACTTCCATTGACACCGCTCTTGGTATGACCATTACCATACTCATTAGAGCCAATACCATTCAATCCTTTAATACCGGCACCATTCATACCTTTAGACCCAAATGTATTGTATAGACAAGTGCTACAAGGTTTACCATCTACAGATACAATGCTATCTGGACTATAACAGTTCGGAGGTGTACCTTCAACTGGTTCTGGAGTAGACCAATATGCTCTGGGGGTTGTATAGTCCAGAATAATGCCAGTCAACTCTTTAGCAATTTCATCACCAGTAAGACCGGGCACGGTAAATACAGTAGCTCCACCAGTTGGAGCTTTCACAACATCAAATAGCTGATAGGATAGGGGTTGGTTTTTGAGGTTTTCGGTTATTATGTTGATTGCATTGGTGTTAGCAAGAGCTAGATAGTTGGATTCGATAACAGCTCCTACTCCTGTAGTTCCAGACTGTTGTGCTGCTCCTAGCCCTGTTTCTGTAGTGTTGGGATTGATAGTGTTAAGGTTATCATTGTGATTTGCAGTAATAGCACTATTGTTATTGGGGTTGATAGTATTAGGGTTAATATGCTGACCCCCTGCATCTGGCATAACATCACCTGTTGCAATGTTATTCAATCCATCACTATCAGATACTGGATTAGATGGGTTTGCATTGGGGTTCGGTGTTGATAGGTTTGGATTTGGTGTTGAGGTGGTTGGTGTTGAGATATTTGGTGTTGGAGTAGTTGGTATTGAGGTGCTTGATGCTAAAGAGTTTGCCTGTATGTTATGTAATCCTCCTGCACCCTGCATACTAGATGCACCTTGTAAATTAGATGCACCTTGCAATTCATGAATACCTTTGCCTATACCTTTACCCATGCCCATACCCTGCGTTCTGTTTCCTAAGCGGTCTTTTAAAGCTGATACACTCATTTGTAATCATCTCCATTTCTTTTGATTGTTTTTGATTTTACTACTCACTTTGATGTGATTTCTTGATGTGATTTAATTTGGTATGAATATGATGTGGTCTAATGTGACTTGTTCTGTTTTGCTTAATACTCAATTTACAGACTTCACAGAAAACCTCCTGCATGATGTGGTGTTGGTATACCTTTGGCAAAGAGTTGGATGGTCACTTTTAATAGCTTTGGTGTCTAATCTCTCTTGGATGAAGGATTTCCAAGTGATGATTACATCATCTTTGATAAGACTGGTCGGACTACCCTCAACACCTTCACTACCCCGAATAATCCCTACCTCACTATCACCCATCATCTGCTTTAGAAGATTTTCAGCTTCCTGTTTGAATACAGTATACTTCTCTATTTCATCAGAAGCATAATTATACTTCTCAACAAGAAAGCTTGCATCATCAGGAAGTATCATGGTAGAATCAGGAACACTACTGGGGAAGTATTGATTAAGAAACTTTGAAGAAGCATCAGAGCCGTCAAGTTCTGGGGGTATATCATTCTTAACCCCATCCCAAAACTTAGCTTCTATTTGGATTAGCATAGAGATTAGTTCCTCATCCCTGTGGACTAATTGCCATCTAAAATCATTACCACCAATAAGAACGGCTATGTATGCACCTTTAAGACCGGTAACGCACATGTAATGTTGCAACTGGAGCATATAAGCATCTGGAATCTTAACATTGTCATTCTTACCAAAGCTACCAGCACTAACAGCACTAACAGCACTATCACCAGCATTACAAGCAACAACAACATCCCGAACAACACCCTCACCAACATTACAACTAACATTATCGTTACCACCACCCCATTCAGATGCCATATACTGCCCCGCTGTCTTAGCTTCAAATATCACACTTCCTAGCTCTGGGTGACGGCAGTATCCATCAATGTTAGCTAACATCCAAGGGTATTTCTCACTTTGGATAATAGCATTGAAGGACATAACCTCTATACCAGTCCTCAAAGTAAATTCCTCTTTTACCAAATCTTCTAAACGATTGCCCCAATATGCCGCTTCTCCTGCTTCGGTAGGGGGGAGCATACCTTTCTTTTCCATGTAGAGTTCAACTGGTGATTTCCATTTGCTAATGCCACATACCACGGAAGCATCAGAGCCACCGATACCAAGGTTGCGGTATGATAGCCAGTCAGCATGGGATATGTTTTCTGTGTTTACTAGGATATTGAAGCTTGGAGCATTTCCTGTAGATTCCGCAGAAGATTCCACAGATGGATTTGATTTCAAAGTATCATCCATAATTTTATTATCCATAATTCTCAACCTCTTTTCTTTTGATTTTTTAGTTTAGGAGCAATCCCTATATTTCAAGGGCTTATTCCTCTATTTCCATTATATGGACTTGACAAGTCTATCAAAATTTACTATACTCGCTGTAGGCGAGTAGCGGGGATAATCTCCGTGTCCAAAGAACATAGACAACCCCCAAATAAACAAAAACTGCAAAGGTGCATCAGCACCTAAGCAGTCTTTAACATTTGATATGCCCTGTCTATCATTGGGTGTCCTTCAAGAGTTTTCAAGAACAGATTCTCTCTGTAGGTTGATGTTTCTCTTAGGGGCTTAACGTGAGTTGCATGGTCGCTAATTGCATTGATGAAACGATAACCATTCTTACCCAACACCTTTAAATCTGGAGCTTCAAAGTAACGAATCTTAACATCATCACGCAGTAGCTCCGTGTTTTTCTTCTGTACATCAGAAGCATCAACGGACAATGGGATGAGTTCATTGATAAGTTCCATAACCTTACCATCAGACAACTTGATACGAGATAGATTATCAAACTCTCTACCAAGGCTCTCCATATACTTATGAGCTAACCCTAATGTTTTCTGGGCTTCAAGAACACCTTTAGAACGAGCAGAGCTACCAGAACCACCAGAACCAACGGAGCTATTATAATCACCAGAGCCAGTAATGCCAATAACACCGTTACCAGCATCTACAACAGCATCATTGCCACTACCACTACCTATCCCCATACGATTATGAACCCCACCAGTATGCTTAGTAGACCATGACCTCTTAGCTTGGGATATAGCTAGGTTTAATGTATTCTGACATACAACCCTAATAGGTGTCATAGCTACTTTGATAGCAGCAGTTCCATCATGGGAGTTACTAAAGACCATATAAGGTTCTATCCGTTCTCCACCAATGATATAGTTCTCTGGAAGTTTACCAAGTATCCAGACCCTACGACCACCCTGCAACGACCCAGCTGTTTCATACCTAACACCCTCACCTATTAATGCATCCGTGAAAGCGAAAGCTTCCTCATTCTGGACTATCTTGTATCGGTCTGTCACTACACCCAACACAGCACCATCCACATCCCTAACATTAGCTTTGTAGTTCGGGATAATCTGTTCTGCATTGGTGTACACATTACCAGATGCACAGATAAAATCTGCTGTGTAGATAGGTCTTTGAGTTACTTTCCAATCAAGACCCGATAACCGTAATGCTTCCTCTGAACTAAGTGCTTCCTCAACCTTCACCCCTAACCCGTGCCATGGAGTTTCCCTTACGTAAAACATACTTTCTAAATTAGCTGGCATAATAACAACTCCTTTTCTTTTGATAGTTTTTATTTGATTTTGTTTTTGATATCCTTATATTGGATATCATTGGTTGTAGTTATCATATCCATATTTCAAATATGATTAGGTTTGATATCTGGACTTACCAACCAGCACATGATGATTGAACCTACCAAACATCACGTGACGGCACAAACACGACCTCTACACCATCACCAATAGGATAGTCCGGCTCTCCATCAAACTCATTATCCGACTTAGTACAGATATTCGGAGCATAACCGCTCCTTGGGTCTGTATCTACATACAGAATCCCATCACATTCATAGACCGGTCTATCCCAGTTATCTCTGCCTTTGTACATTAGTTGCATTGTTTTAGGTGCTTTCATGATTTTTCATTCCTTTCTTTTCTTTGGATTTGGTTAAGGGATATAAACACCACATGATGGACATACATGCTGGTCTGGCAGCTCCCCATAGATATCATCCACATAATACGAACATACAAAGCCGTTAAAGATAGCTGTATACCTAATTCCCTTGTATTCAGCAACAACATCATTGACACCGTTTTCATGTAGGATGATAACTTCATCATGTGACTTCAAGCTGTGTATCATGGCTTGGGTCTTAAATCCTTGGGTTTTGGTTTGGGTCATGGTTTCCATAAAAATAACCTCCTTTCTGCCTAGTGGCTGGTTGTACGTACTTGGTTATATTTATAGAATATATAGCTGGGTGGGGAGGATATACGATTCGACAAGATAAATTGCTTGAATAATAAGATTGGATGATGTATAATTAGCATATTACGTGGCTATTGATACAGAAATCTATAAAAGGACGGTGCGTATAATGGATGCCATAACCGTAACCATGGATTTCCCCAGAGATATACTACTTGCGGCTGATATATCCGAGATAAATGTTCAATCAGATATAAGAAAACACTTGGCATTGTATATGTTCAAGGAACGTATACTCTCTTTTGGTAAGTCCGTTGAATTATCGGGGATGAATAAGATGGAGTTTATGGAGCTTGCTGGTAGTAAGAGCATATCTCTAAATTATGATGCTGATGATTATCGAGAAGATTTAATGACAATCATAGAAAACTTATTACCAGATGATGAAGCTATGCCAGATGATTTTGATGAACCTTTAGATGTGATGGATGCCAGCATGTCCAGCACAGACTTTTGGGATAATGAAGTAGATGATAAGATATGGAATAGTCAATGATGGGAATGTAGATTATGCAACCAGTTAAAGGTTATATAGAAAATGGACGGTTTTATCCAATTGGAAACATTATACATGCTCCCGGTCGAATTAGCGTGATACTGACACCACTAGAAGAACCAAGGGACATTTCCGTTATAGATGAACAGCGGATTCGTTCGGATTGGCTTAAACGACTGGGTTCTGCAATTGATTCCTCGTTGGATGAGGATTTTCCAGAAAGGACTTAGGTTTATGACAACTACAATTGATATCAACCAGCTATCTTTACCAGAGCAACATAAAAAAGTGTTGTCTATTATGATGTCAAAACTCGAAGATTTTCCGATTGTGGAAGAAGTCATCCTATTTGGGAGCTGTGCCAGACAAGATGTATCTGATAAATCAGATATAGACCTTGCTATCGTAATATCAGAGCCAATTAGCCCAGAGGAAGAATGGAACATAGATAATTCAATCCGTGATTGGGATTCCAGCCTTCCTTGTGATATAATATTTATTCCATCAGAAGCTTTTGAACAAGAAATCAAGGGTGATACTATCATAAGACCGATTTTGAGAGAAGGAGTACGGTTGATATGAGGAAATTAAAACTATACCTAGATACTTCCATCATCAGCCATCTTCACCAACTGGACGCACCAGACAAAATGAATGACACTCTAATATTGTGGGAGCATATAAAAGATAGCTCGTATGATGTAGTTTTGTCTAGTGTAGGATTTTATGAACTGGGTAAATGTTCAGCTGAAAAGCAGGTCATCCTTGCTGGATTCATTTCACAAATTCGGTATCAGCACATAGAAGTAGATGATGCTATTTTAGCTACAGCAGAACGATTTATAGATATGGGAATTTTAACACGTAGAAGCTATCTTGACTGCCAGCATATAGCCGCAGCTATCCATGCTGGTTGCGACTTGGTTGTTTCATGGAATTTTCAACACATGGTGAATGTTAGAACCATTAGAGGTGCAAAGATAGTTACTGCTATTGAGGGGTATAAGGATATATTGATATGCTCTCCAAATATGCTCATAGAGGGAGGTTTTGAATATGAATAATACACCATTTCCAGAACTTAGTAAAGATTTCACCATTGAAGATATTCGTAAGATTAGGGATTGGAGTAGTGAAAGATTTACTAATATGACAAGGAAAGAAATAGCTGAGGATATTAACTCTGGTGCCCGTGATTTTTTAGCATTAGTTGAGGATACCCGACAAGTGGAGCATCAAGATGGTGCTTTAGCCGTAGTGTAGTAGAATAATATACGGTGTTGATAATTGTAAATCTATATAGGTGATTAGATGAATGAAAGTGTATCCATGCTTGAAATTAGAAAAATTAGAGATAAGAACTCTTTGCGCCATCTTAATATGACCCCAGAGGAAATAGCTGAGGAATACGAAGAATCTACGAAAAGATTCATTGAACTGATGGAAAAGGATATCGAAATAGTTTCCCTTAAAAAAGTTTCAAGTTAAAGCATTAAAAAAATAATGTCTACCATGTCTACCAAAATGTCTACCAAATCCAATTTAAAATCCCTAATTGGAAATATAAGGAAAAGATAAAATTTTAATATTATACCTTGAAAAGCCCTTGAATATCAAGACTTATCCAACTTCAATTATTTTTGATAATGGTTAAGTATCACACGCTTGGTTAGTCTCAAAATCTGATATCCTTTGGATGTGGGGGTTCAAGTCCCTTCTCGGGCATCCTTGATATTAAAGGCTTTCCAAGCATTTGGAAGGTCTTTAATTTTTAGCAAATTTATCATCCAACCTCATATTTCTAACGGATTTCTAACGGAAAAAATTTCCATGTGCTTTAATAAGCTCTAACTGCTAGTCTCTAGCAATCGAAGTTTAGCACTTAATGTATCTGCTATGCTCTCTTTAGCTTCCATATCCAAATGAGTATAAAGATTCATTGTCGTTTGGATATCTTTATGCCGTAGCCAAGTTTGAATATCTTTCAAATCAAAGCCGAGATATTTCAAATAGCTGGCTGATGAATGGCGCAAATCATGAAATCTGATGTGTGGCATATCATTCTTTTTTAAAAGCAGAGTAAAATGCTGACTTACATAGTTAGGCAATAACAGTTTGCCATTTTGTTTGGTGCATATGTACCCCTCATCAACATAGCCATTCGGCTGTAGAGACTTTAGCTCTTGTTGTTGCATCTTATCGGGTTCATAAAGCGCATGGTAAACGCAGAACTTATTCCACGCTACACCTCCTTGCCACTAAATGATTGCTCTATTGGACATGCCTAATGAACGTGTATTGAATTATACATTCAAGCGTTCTTTATGTCAACAGGTAGTAAAAATGGGGAGTGACCAACCACGCCGTTAAGGAGTTTATGTTGCTGGATTGCTTCGGGCCTTATGGCTCGTGGCTTTTGTAGTGTCATTACCCTTGCAATGACGTCACTTCAAGAACGTCATTGCGAGGGCGATGATAAATGCATAGACGGGGATATTAAGCCCGAAGCAATCTAGTTATGTATCTATATCGGTGCAAACTTGCCACTACCAAACCAAAGGCAATCGCTCTTTGTTAACGTTATTTGTCCGAACCTCAAAACGAGACAAACAATAACCAGTTTGTACAATCAATCATATACTGATAATGCAAAGGCCTTGCAGAAAAATATATTAAGGAGGGGCAAACAATATGTCCATGCCAAAATTTCCAACTGATACTGGAAATCTAACAAGAGAGAACGCTATAAATCAAATATTATCCTCAATTGCCATGGAAGAACTGGGTCTTAGTCACATCTTAAATGCCGAGGGAGAAAAAATGCAGTATATCTTGGGCACCTTAGAAGGGTCAACCCTTCCGGAGCCTGCAACCATAGACCAAGTTTTACAAGCTAATGACAGCTTGCGACAACTTCTGGAAGCTACAACAAATAAGCAGATGATTTTGAGGACCAAAATGTCTGAAGCTTTAAACGCTGCCGAAAAAATAGGTCCCATGCCCGAAATTACCATTGGTGAAAATGGTAATTGGATTGTAAATGGCATTGATACGGGAGTTGCGGCGGCGGGTCCGGCAGGTGAGACTCCGTATATCGGCCCTAATGGCGACTGGTGGATTGGGGCTATGGACACAGGAATTGGGGCTCAAGGGGGCATTGGCCCAGAAGGAGCAGCAGGAAAAACTCCTTTCATTGACCAAGAAACTGAGACTTGGTGGATTGGTGAGACAGATACTGGTATAAAGGCAACAGGCCCAGAAGGACCGCAGGGCGTAGCCGGGCCTCAGGGTGCTGCCGGAACAGTTGGAACAATAGTAGGCACGTTTCCGGATATAGAAGCTCTGGAAGCTACTATTCCTGTTGGTATTCCGGGCGAGTTCTATTATATCTGTCCAGACCTCTATGTTTGGTGTACATCTACAGATTCATGGGTTAATGTTGGTCCAATTCAAGGACCAGAGGGTCCGGCAGGTCCGCAGGGCATACAAGGGCCTGTGGGTGCGGTCGGGCCACAAGGAGCAGCAGGCCCACAAGGAGCAGCAGGCCCAACTGGGCCAGTTGGACCAAATGTAACAGCTACGGGACTTACTGCCTATAACACAAGCAGTCCAACCATAACTGTATTGGCATCAGGCACTACGATACCTATAGGTACTACTGGAAGTTATGCTAACGGGTTCACAGTGGCAAGCAATGTTATAACAGCATCCCAAACAGGGACATATTACGTATCCTATCAAATTAATACAACGGCAGCCGTTGGCGTCGGTATGTATACGAGAGTATTTATGAACGGCACAGCGCCAACTACTTTAATAAACCGACCGGCTTTAACAACGAACCAGTTTGGTGCGTCCTCTATAATGACTATAAATGCTGGTTCGACTTTAGAATTACAATTTGTCGGTTTAGCCGCAACTGTTACTCTAGCAACGAGTGTCGGTGCTGTCATAAACATTATTAGGATAGCGTAGTGATACCAACTTGCAATCTTAACAATACTTAGCGCGCGAGTGCGTGCCACAGCGTAAGCGCAATGTGCTCGCGCGGTTATAGCCAAACAACTTAAGAAGTAGCATAATTATTTTTCATTGCAACCTTAAAGCGTTGCTCGCAATGAAAAATAATTATGCGGTGAATTAAAGTTGTTTGGCAATAGCATTGTTTTGATTGCAAGTTGGTATGAAATACTCTGGTATCCGAAACCATTTTGTCCACTCTATCATATATCGATATTGCAAAGGCCTTGCAAAAAAATATTAAGGAGTGACAAACTTATGTCCATGCCAAAATTTCCAACTGATGTAAACATCACAAGAGAACAGGCCATAAGTCAAATACTGTCTTCTATTGCTATGGAAGAGCTTGGTTTAAGCCACATCTTCAATGCCGAAGGTGAAAAATTGCAGTAAATCTTAGGTACATTAGAAGGATCTACTCCTCCGGAGCCTGCAACAATTGATCAGGTTTTAGAAGCAAATGATAGTGTAAGAAAACTGCTGGAAGCTGCAACGCACCAGCAAATGTTTTTGAAAGGCAAGATGTCCGAAGCTTTAGATGCTGCTGCGAACATTCCTCCTATGCCAGAAATTACTGTGGGGTCTAATGGTAATTGGTTTGTAAATGGCATAGATACAGGTGTTGCAGCGACAGGCCCGGAGGGTTCGGAAGGTCAAGCGGGCGAAACACCATATATTGGCCCCAATGGAACCTGGTGGATTGGAGCTACCGATACAGGAGTGAATGCGCAGGGAGAAGTCGGGACAACAGGCCCTGAAGGTCAGACAGGCCCAGCGGGCGAAACGCCATTTATTGATGCTATCACAGAAACTTGGTGGATTGGCACAACCAATACCGGTATACCGGCGACAGGCCCGCAAGGTCTGCAAGGTCTACAGGGGCCACAAGGGCCCGCCGGAACAGTTGGAACCATAGTAGGAACATTCCCGGATTTGGCAGCCTTGGAATCGGCTGTTCCTGTTGGGAATCCTGGCGAGTTCTATTACGTAAGCCCCGATCTTTATGTATGGGATACGGTTTCGGGTTCGTGGGTAGATATAGGTCCGATACAAGGGCCACAGGGCTTGGCAGGGCCACAGGGCATACAAGGTGCTGTTGGCCCGGCTGGGCCACAAGGAGCAATTGGGTCAACAGGCCCACAAGGGCCGATAGGCCCGCAGGGTGTTTTAGCGTCGGCGTATGGTTTTGTAACCAGTCCATGGTGGGCTACTGCTACTGTTCCTCAAGCAGGAAATGTGCCGTTTAGTGTTATTGGCAGCTCTATAAACACTTCTCTTGTAAATAATGGCATACAAGTTGCAAACGCAGGAGTGTATTTTATACACTATGGGATAAATGTTGATAGCGGTCAGACTGGCGCGTGGAATATATCGATTAATGGCAATGGAGCTTCATCTGCCTTTGTAACTTTTTCAACACAAGGCGGCGCAATGAATGTTTGCGGAAGTCTTTTGACATCCTTGCCGGCAGGTGCTATAGTTACAGTTTCAAATACCACATATGGTTCAATAAATATAGGCGGTAGTGCCGTAGGAGCAACCAGAACATGGTCGTTTGGGAATCTGTCTGTCTTTAGAATCGCGTAATTATTGAATACAGATTCTGAGGCTGCCAGGAGGTGTGTTTACAAATTTCCTACACACGCCCACAACGCCCCGTAGGGGCAAGGTGGGTTTCCCCCTCCTATATTAAACAAGAGGGAAAAACCCGCCTTGTACACCCTGGTTATTAGACTTGCCCAATAACCCATGTTGAACCAATTTAGTGGACAAGTCTATTGGACAAGCCTATTCATCACTTTGCAATGTTAATCTAAAGCTGTTTCTGTAATTAAGGGGCGAAGTCTTCATTACTTTTGCAAAGGCTTTAGAAAAATAGTTTTGGTCTTCAAAGCCAACCATATTGCCCACAATCCGTATTGATTCGTCCGTCATTTTTAGTAAGACGCACGCTCTTCGTATCCGCTTTACTTGGATATAATTGAATAGAGTGATGTTAGTATTCTTCTTGAAATACGTACTTAGATAGCTAGGGCTCATATGCAAAAACCGCGCTATTTGCTCAAGTGAGATTTTTTCAGCCATATTATCTTCGATATATTTATCTATTTTATCAATTGTGCTGTTTTTTTCGCTCGCATATAGCTCCATAGACTTACACGCTTCAACAAGCATGGTTAAAAGAGTCATGATATCATTTACTTTTTTTTCAGAGAAAACCGGCAAAGAAAAATAGTTGGTTCTTGCTTTGTTCATATCTATCTTCCATTCTTTTAGTTTCGGAGCAATTCTTTCCCATTTCGCATCTACACTTTCGTCGTCTTCGTGAAATTGGCCGTAGAAAAAAGAGCCTATATGCTTTTCTTCGATATGTATAGGAAAAATTATCTCGGTAAGGTTCATGTGGCATTTATATTTTATTGGTTTGCCGGATATCTTAGCATAGTCGAGCCATTTATTGTCGCACTCGGTACAATATCTATACCCATAAGGCGAGGCAAACATCATGGCGCAAAACGAGGCGTTTCGGTTTTCGCGGTTAACATAAATTCCTTCTCCCATGCTTGTGAAAAACTTTATCTCTACCCCGCCAATCATGTTAGAAAGGGAGTGCAGCGATTGTATTAAGAGCAACTCGTTATTTTTCATATCGCACACCTCGCAAAAAAAGATAGGTCTATTATATCATATGGAACGTTGCATTTTCAATCTAAATATTTTACTAAAAATCCTAAAGATAAAACATTGTTCATATTTCATAGTTGTGCTATTGTATAACTAGCATAGTGATACAAATATCACAAAATATTACAAAAAAAATAGGGAGGGTTAGCAGTTATTAATGAAGAGAGTACACAAAATAATTGTATAGACAAATTTTGGAATTGAAGCATACTCGCAACACACCCAAATGGCAGTTGCTCAAATGTTGTAAAATCAATCTTTCGCTCTCAAGTTAAATTTCAACTTATAGGGCAAAGTAAATACACAATAAGAATTATTTACTAAGAGGAGGGCAAATTATGAAGAAACTTGTAAGCGTAATAGGAGCAAGCATACTGATGCTCACACTACTATTCGGACTTGCTGGCTGCGGGTCTGATAACGATTCCGGGGCAGAGCAAATTGTGATTTGGGCATGGGATCCGGCGTTTAACATTGCTGCGCTTGAATTAGCAGCCGAGTTCTTTAACGCAGAAAATCCGGACGTCGAAATTATAATCGAAGAAGTGGCTTTCGATTCTATAGTGCAGCAGCTAAACATAGCTTTTGCCGCAGGCACAATGACCGGCTTGCCAAATATTGCTTTGGTAGAACAATATCAATCCCAAGTTTTTCTGCAAAACTTTAGCGAGCATTTCTATCCAATTGGCAACCGCGTAAATACTAATAATTTTGCAGGCTATACGGTGCCAATACACAGCCATAATGGGGTTATGTATGGTGTACCTTTTGATACAGGGGCTATCGGAATGTTTGTTCGTCACGATATCTTGGCTCAAGCCGGTTTTTCGGTTGAGGATGTGTATATGATAGACTGGTGGGAAGCATTAGAGATTTCTGAAGCTGTGTTTGAAGCTACCGGTGTTCGCATGTTTTCCCAAAACCTAGCCGCAACAGGTGGCTATGCAAGAATGAACATGACAGCATCAGGCACATGGTATACGGGTGCCGATGGCCAAACAGTTAATATTAATAATAGCCCAAGCATAAGACGCGCAGTAGAAGTGTTGAAAGAATTTGTTGACCGCGATTTGGTTATGCACCATGGTGATGCCAACACTATGCACGCAAATTGGCATACAAGCCAAGTTTGGGCTGTTCCTGGTGCTGTTTGGCTAACACCATCGGTTATGTTGGATGATGGACTATCCGGCCAATGGACATTAGTGCCTTATCCAAGGCTGCCGGATGTACAAGGAGCAACTAATTTTGGAAACATGGGTGGAAGTGCTTGGTATATACTCGATGTTCCCGGTTACGAAATTGCAGCAGAGTTTTTGTCATTCACCTTCGGAAACAACCTGGAGTTCCACGAAGCATTGTTGACAGAAATAGGTGCGCTTAGCGTATTTACCCCACTTGCTAATAGTCCTGTATTGAGCGAGCCTCATCCGTTCTTTGGCGGGCAGCCTATCTTCCAGCAGTTCTCAATATGGGCAAACAATATTCCTCAGTTTAATGTGGGCTTGCACACCTATTTTGGCAATAGTCTGATAAGCACCGCAATTGTAGAAATTTTGGAAGAAGGCAGAGATATTGATGATGCTCTAAATGCTGCACAGCATCATGCTGACACTCAATTGAACTAACCCATTGCTGTACATGGCGGGGATTAAACCCCGCCATGTACAAATACTCAGGAGGTTTTATGTCAAATATTTCCTTAAAAGAACCGCCCCAAGCAAAAAGGACATTAAATCTCACAAGATTTAAACGAGATTTAGTGGGTTGGTGTTTTATATTAGCGCCTGTTATTTTGATTGGCATATTTGTGGTTTATCCTATGATAAACTCTTTTCATCTCTCATTACAATCAGGGGTCGGTCGAAACTTAAACTTCGTAGGACTTGATAATTATACACGCCTATTCCAAGACAGAACTTTTATAAGGGCACTACAAAACAACCTCACGTATCTTGCAATCCAAGTACCTTTAATGATTCTTTTAGGCCTTTTGTACGCTGTTTTGCTAAACAAAAAAGACTTAAAATTCAGAAGCTTTTTTAGAATGTGCATATTTTTGCCCGCGATAACATCGCTGATGGCTTATGCAACGGTTTTTAGATATCTATTTGACCAACAAGGCATCATTAACGCCCTATTGTTAAATTGGGGATTGATTCAAGACCCGATAGGCTGGCTTATGAACCCTGTTTTAGCCAGAGTTACCATAATTGCCGCGCTTACATGGCGCTGGACGGGCTATAATATGATTTTTTATCTATCGTCTTTGCAAAATATTGATGAAGGAATATACGAAGCGGCTAAAATTGATGGAGCAAATGCTGTGCAGGCATTTTTCAAGATAACAATACCGCTTCTTAAACCTATAATCTTGTTTACCTCTATTATGTCTACAATCGGTACTCTGCAATTGTTTGATGAAGTTGTGCAGATAACCGACGGCGGCCCCGGCCAAGCAACAGTCACAATGACGCAGTATATATTCAATTTGATGTTCTGGTATAATCCTGATTTTGGGTATGCTGCAACAGTTTCATTTGCAGTCTTGCTTATGATTTTGACATTATCAGTAATCCAATTCTGGGCTACACGTGATAGAGATAAGCCCCGCAGACGAGCATAAAGGAGGGAATACTATGAAAAAGATTAAAATTAGCAATGTTTTTATATATATCTTTCTATCTGTCGCTTCCTTTATTTCAATTTTCCCTTTTTACTGGATGATTGTTTCATCAACCAACCGCTCGTTTGATATAACAATGGGAAGGCTATTGCCGGGCAACTATCTTTTTAACAATATCCAAACCATGCTAAACGAAACAAATTTTTTAACAGGGCTTTGGAACTCGGCCCGAATTGCCGTTATAGCAACTGTTTTGACATTGCTTCTTTCATCAATGGCTGGATATGCATTTGAGATTTACAAAAGCAAATGGAAAGATATAGTCTTTAGGCTACTACTACTTTCAATGATGATACCGACCGCTACGATGATTGTTCCGTTATTCTTGATGCTTGCCACGGTTAGCAATACCGTGCCCGCGTTTGGGTTGGACACTATTCCTGCCATCATCATTCCCGGCCTTGCATCGGTATTTCTAATCTTTTTCTTTAGACAAAGCACCAAAATGTTTGCAACTGATGTGCTAGAGGCGGCCAGAATAGACGGCATGGGAGAGCTGGGCATGTTTTTTAGAATATACATGCCCATCATGAAAAACACCTATGCCGCCGCCGCAATTATCACATTCATGGGCTCGTGGAACGCATTTTTGTGGCCAAGAATAGTCATCCGTTCGTCAGATTTGCATACTTTGCCCATAGTCCTAAACTTGGTTAATGCAACATATACTTTGGATTTTGGGTTGATTCTATTGGTTTCTACTCTATCCATAATTCCAATGGGAATAGTGTTCTTCGTCTTGCAAAAGCACTTTGTTGCGGGCATGATGGGGTCTTCCAAAGGTTAACAAATAAAAAAAGGGAGATATAATTTATGAAAAACTTTTACTCAACCAAACCAGTTTCCACATATGTCTGCCGCAAGATTAGTACGCCTATTGAAATCAATGGCGACCTAACCAAAGACGTTTGGAAAACAGCAGAAAAATCTAGACGTTTTATTGATGTTATTGATGGCGCGCCTGCGCTGTACGATTCTCGTGCCGCAATGCTTTACGATGACGAGAATCTCTATGTTGCTTTTTGGAGCGAAGAGCCTTTTGTGCGCGCAAGCTTAACGGAAAGAGATTCCCTGGTTTTCAGCGAAAACGACATCGAAGTCTTTATTGATGGCGGCGAAACGTATTACGAATTCCAGCTAAATGCCTTAAACACGATATATGAAATCTTTTATATCTGGAAGGATTCTTATAAAAGAGGCGGCAGATATGATATTCCCGAATTTGATTTGCTAAAAGCTCAAACATTTGGCGGCAATCACGACCGTAAAAACGAGTATTTCTGGCAAGGAACACATCCGCGCGGCCTGCGCTATATTTATCGTGATTGGGACCTCCCCGGTCTAAAAACCGCCGTACAGATTGACGGAGAGATTAACCGCGACGACAAGCCATCAAAAGGTTGGACATGCGAGATAGCTTTTCCATGGGCAGGCATGAAATGGTTGCGTGACGGTAAGACGAGCGCGCCTGTTGATGGCGATACCATGAGAATTTTCTTGGGAAGATACCAAATCCTTAGAATCAATGGACAAAACACCCAGGTGGGTTGGGCTATTGATGAAGTGGGTACAAACGATAACCACGCGCCAGAAAGATTTACAAATATAGTGTTTGCTGAAAAATAGCCAACGGAGGGTTTATGAATATTTTAGTAGGTGGAATCGGGCAAGAAACTAATATTTTTTCAACCCAAAGGGTTGTTTATAATGATTTTACTAAGTTTAGGGGTCAAGAAGTCATCCGGTGCTTGGATTGTTATAAAAGTATAACAGACGAGGGCTTCGAGCTTATTCCGGCTATATATGCCAGAATAACACCGTCTGGCGCTATGTCTAAAGATGAGTTTCTAAAGTTCATAGATGAATTTTTTGGCAGTATTGACCCTGATGTAAAAATAGATGGGATTTATTTAACCATGCATGGCGCCATGTATGTAAACGGCATAGGTAGTGCCGAAGAATATCTTTTGAAAGAGCTACGCAACCGCTACGGTCACGAAATACTGATTTTTGCTTCATTTGATTCTCATGGCAATATGAAAAAAGAAATAGCTTCACTATTGAATTATGCCACAGCATATAGAACAGCTCCACATATTGATGTTATCGAAACAAGAGAAAGGGCCGTCAAAAACCTTGTCTACTGCCTAAAAAATAACTTTAAACCTTCAATGCTATATATCAAAATCCCTGTTTTGCTTGCGGGCGAAAAGGTTATAACTGCCGACTATCCCGCTAATGAAATCATCCAACGCCTTGAAGAACTAATTGATGGAAATAATGTTTTAGATGCTTCTTTTTTCTGCGGCTTTGCTTGGGCAGACAATGATTACATGTCCATGGGTATTATGGCCTCTGTTGTGCAGCTAAGCCAAGAAATAGAGAATAAACTGCTGGAAATAGCAGACTTTGTTTGGGAGAAACGCGAGAGCTTTACATATTCTGTAGAGGCATACGAGCCGGAGAAGGCCGTATCTAAAGCCATTGATTATGCCAAATCTACTACCAAAGGCGTAATTTTCATTTCCGATTCTGGTGATAATATAACCGCCGGCTCTGCTGGGGATAGTGCATATATGCTTAATGCTATAATTGATGCAGGGGCACAAAACACACTACTGGCAGGAATAACAGATGCAGATGTAGTGGAACTGGCATCTAAGAGCAAGGCTGGGGGGAATATAGAGTTTCACATTGGTGGCAGCATAGATCCTAGCAGTTTTTCCATGCAAATAACTGGTGTGCTGGTATCAACAGGCGAAAAGTCCATTGGTGGCCAAGCAACTCCTACTAAGTATGCCATTGTTAAAGCCAAGGGCATAACAATAGTTATTACAAATCAAAGGTTTGCCTTTACTGACACTAAATATCTCAATGAAATGGGAATTGACATCAATGACTATAAGATAGCAGTAATAAAGTTGGGCTACCTTTTTCCTGAAATAGCAAAAGTAGCAGCCAAGAATATTTTAGCAATATCGCCGGGAAATGCCTACCAAGATGTCGCAAGAATCGACTATAAAACGAAAGATGTACGATTTTATCCAAGAGATGAGATGGATTATAAATCAACATTATAGTTAATCACTTTATACTAGACATGTCCACTAACCTGTTTCACACAATTTCTCTTTCGCTTTTGCTGTCAGATGTTTTTCAGGAAAACCACCTGAAAAACATCTGACAGCAAAAATTTTTTGCAAAGAGTGCAAAAAAATACGCTTGCGAGAAATTGGTCCAACATAGGTTATTGGACAAGTCTACTGAACACCTCCCGAAATTCCAGTAGCTTGTGCCTCAATTTAAAGTCAGGTCAAGCATTCACCTCTTTTGACTTGTCCGCATACTATGGCTACAAGGAGGTGAAAATATATGTCACAATGGAACAACATTAACAATCGTCCAGACCACGATGAAGAACGCAGAAACCCAAACTTTAACCCGCCCGGAAACCAAGGTGGAGGTAGGCCAGACAAAGAGTGTGGTGAAAAACACAGGCATAGAATTGCCAATGCCACGCTCGAATTAGCAATAGACATTTCCACGGATTTCGACCTGGAACGCTAATTTCTACAGAGACCGCCCTGGGCTTTTCCAGGGCGGTTTTTGCGTTACTAAGATTGCAAGTTGGTATCAAGAGGAGGGATATAAAGTCTACCATGCACTATACACACTAAGATATGATTGTGAAAACAGAAATAGCAGATGAAATGAATGCAAGATTTAATGGATTTATTTTACAATAATTAGCGTGGACAAAAGCGTGGACATTTAAGAAAACTGGCTTTCTGTATGAAGCAGAAAGCCAGTAATTATCAAATCTGGGTGAAAGGATTTGAACCTTCGACCTCCAGAACCCCATTCTGGCAGACCATGTAATATCTAGCAAAAATTAATCAAAGATGATGCTGGATAAATCTTGATATTTAGGGGTTTGTCTGGCATTCTTATTTGTCGGCATTCCGCTTTTTGAGAATGTCAATGTCGGATTTGCAATCGAAAGTGTTAGACAGGTGTTAGACAAAATTTTAGTGCTTTTCAACATCGCTCATCGAATATCTGCCTAACTACTTTCTCAAATACAGAGAAGGCAGTTTTAGAATTATTAGCCAATAATCACATAAAACAAAAATATGATTAAACGGCGCAATATTCTGAAACTACCGTATGCTCCTACCCACAAGTGACTTCACTTTACATTTACGTCCACATCCAAAACTAGTAAGCACCCAATGTTGGGTAAAATCATCCATCGTCCGCTTAGTCATACTATACACCCAAGCCATCAGTTTGTCAAGGGCGGCGCAGCCGCTTGTTTATCCTTGACAAGCTGATGGCTTGGGTGTAAGTTTTAAGCGGCGGACGATGAGCAAGATGGAATTATTACTCGCGGTGCAGGAGGCTTACCGCTATGGCTCGAGTGTGGCCTTACTATTTGTACCTTGGATGACTTTTGTATTAGGGGTAAATACATGTGTTTGTGCGACCTTGCCCTATAAAATTTACATGGCAATTACCCATCAAAACTAAGATCTAAGAACCTATCTTCAGTATAACCACTCCGTCTATCATGTAGCAGCAGTAAGTGAAGTCAGAATGTTTCCCAATTCACATTTTTCGCTTCACCATCACACCAACCCCCACCAACCCCACCACCCCCACCCCAAACCCCCAATTAGCCCGCACATTAAGATCCTGCAACGCAGCTATATTAACCGGCAAATACTGTCGCGGCATATCCAGGCCAATATTAAAAAACAGTTGTGCATAGCCCTGCCAGCCCTGGGGCATAAAGGCGGGCAGCCATAGGTCCATGTTCATATAGGGTTGCAGGAGTAATAGTGTTATGATACAACCTACACCAATGACCCCTGCCCAAATCCATCGCTGTTTGCCCTGCTCTTCTCTTGCGATGCGATACCCGAGGCGCATCATAGCGAAAACGAAGGTGAGGCCCGCCAGAGACACCAATAGTTGCCCCCGCAGCTGTATGCTGGTTGTGTAGGAATTAAAATCAAAGATGATATAATCGGCTGCCCTGTGGTTC
>Ga0131853_10003560_pt1 | contig 27900 bp, 24 predicted proteins | sample TergutLab28metaG_FD_92764 | JGI IMG/M metagenome (GOLD analysis project Ga0131853, IMG submission 92764) | Labiotermes labralis P1 segment gut microbial communities from Petit-Saut dam, French Guiana - Lab288 P1 (version 2) (version 2) | ecosystem: Host-associated > Arthropoda: Insects >...
AGATGTCAGAGAACGTGACTCTGCACACAGGTCTATTGATGATCTCAAATCCGCAATTGAACTAGTCACAGATTAGCGACAAGGATATTGGTATCACAGGGATTTGAGAGAGTTTCGGTATGTTATACCACAAGTTCAAAAAAGATACAATCATAAATAAACCTTTCACAAAGTCAGAAAGATGCTTGACAATAACCTTGATCCTCCTCTATAATAATTAAGTACGATAATAAATAGGAACTTGTTAGGTGAGGCTCCTAAAAGAACACAGGCTGCTGCCCTGAAATGTCGAGAGACGGTAAAGGGTATAACAGGCATAGTCGGATTAAGGCGTGCTTAATGTAGCTGTTTTGGATAGATTCTATTCAAAATCTACGTCTTTTAGTGCTAAAGCTCATACGAGGGGGACTGGATCAAGCTGAACAAGGCGAGCGGATCACGCGTGTAAGCACACGTGTCTATTCTCTGTGCCAAGCAGATTGCCGACCCTTTTTATGAGGGTCGTTTTTTCTTGTCTTCCAATAATAATCCGAAAGGGGGATGATAACATGGATGCAGACGGCAGTAGTAGGAGTAAATTAACACAGATCGGGAAATGTTATCCATTCCCGGAAATTTTGGAGGTGCATCATGTTACAAGAGAAAATTTCATCCTGTCTCGAAACAAAGGATATGGGACAACTAAAAACCCTGCTCACAGAGTCCGAGGGAATGGAGATTCTACACGCTTTCTATGAACTATCAGAGGACGAGCAAGTAATCGTCTTCCGTCTGCTGAATAAAGACGCGGCGCTCTGGCTCTTTGATGAGCTGGATACGGATGAACAACACAATCTGCTTCGCTCCTTTACGGCAGAAAAAACCATAGAATTCGTTGAAGAGCTTGCTCCAGATGACAGAGTTAGATTGCTGGACGAATTGCCTGCCACAGTTGCAAAAAAACTGCTGAATTCTCTAACCCCAGCAGAGCGCGCAAGTACGAACTTGCTCCTAGGCTATGAGCCTGAAACCGCGGGACGGATCATGACCACGGAGTATATCTCTCTCACCCGTGATATGACAGCGAGAGAGGCGCTTAAAAAAGTCCGCAGACAAGCGAGAGATAAAGAGACCATCTATACCCTATACGTAAGAAACCGCGCTCGCCATCTGGAGGGTGTAATCTCCCTGAAAGATCTTATCATCGCAGACGAAGAGGCTGTGATCGAAGATCTCATGATGAAAAATGCTATCTCTGTCAAAACAGATACGGACCAAGAAGAAGTTGCAACTCTCTTAAAAGAACTGGATCTCTTGGCAATTCCCGTTGTAGACAAAGAAAACCGCCTCGTCGGGATCGTAACCATTGACGATGCAGTGGATATCTTGGAAGAGGAAGTTACAGAAGACATTCTAAACCAAGCCGGTCTCGTCGCAAGCAAAGAAGCAAACCGTAGTGAAGTCCTCATAAGCGGTAGCCTATGGAAAATTTGGCGCGTACGTCTGCCTTTCCTATTTATTACCCTAGTCGCAGGCATGTTCGCCGGACTCGTTATTGAGGGCTTTGAAGAGGTACTGGAATCCATCGCGGCTGTTGCGATTTTCATCCCCCTCATCATGGACATGGGCGGCAATGTGGGGACACAGTCTTCCACTGTATTTGCCCGGGGTGTAGTGCTGGGACATATCCAAGTCAAACAGTTCGCAAAACATTTCATAAAAGAAGTCGGTGTTGGGTTTAGTATGGGTCTTGTAGTCGGAGTCATCTCCGGCGCAATTGCAGCATTCTGGCAGGGACTGCCCATGTTGGGTCTCGCCGTTGGCCTTGCACTGGTGACGACAATGACCCTGGCGGCCTTACTGGGCTTCTTGGTTCCCTTTGTTCTTATCAAGCTAAACATCGACCAAGCCGCAGGTTCGGCACCGATTATCACCTCAATTAAAGATATCGCAGGTCTTCTGATCTACTTTGTGAGCGTGAGCGTATTCATGAGTGCTCTGATCTATTAGAAGAATACCGGGGAGGTATAGGCGTGGAACATATCTTCAAACGCTATGAAGCGAAGTATCTCATCACAGACGCCCAAGCGGCTCAGTTGCTGACTGTATTCTCCCAGCATATGACTAAGGGGCAATTTGACACGTATCTGGTACAGAATCTATATTACGACACAGAAAACTGGGATGTGGTACGTAGGTCGATTACAAAGCCTGTGTATAAAGAAAAAATGCGCCTGCGTTGCTATGGCCTGCCTGAGCGGGAATCGAAGTTATTTCTGGAGCTCAAGAAAAAATATAAGGGCATTGTATACAAACGTAGAATCGGCTTCCCGAACGAGAAACTTTCCGCCTGCGGCGTACAGGATCTGGTGGCCGGAGAATCTTCCCAGATATCCAGAGAGCTTACATCTTACTTGCAGACACACCCGGTTTATGAAAGAATGTATATCTCCCACACCAGACACGCCCTCGCAGGTAGAGCCGACAAGGGGCTACGCATCACCTTTGACACAGACCTTCGGTACCGCCTAGAGGATCTCGTCTTTGAAAAGCCGAACACAGGGACATCCATTCTGCCGCCCGGACAGATTATCATGGAGATCAAAACACCGGGCGGAATGCCCCTGTGGCTCACCCGGACACTGAGCGCACACAAGGTGTATCCGACGTCCTTCTCCAAATATGGCAGATGTTATACGGACTACATACAAAGGCAAAGAGAAAGGGGGCAAATATCATGTTTGATTTCACCAGCGGAAGCATTATGGGCGAGACGCTGACATTGGGCGCGCTATTGCTTTCGACAGTTGCCTCTCTCCTTTTTGGCTTTGTGATCGCCCTGCTCTATATGTTCCGGAATAAACACAGTAAAACTTTGGCAGTCACACTAGTCATTTTACCTGCCGTTGTTCAAATTATCATTATGCTTGCAAACCGTAACATCGGGGTCGGTATCGCGGTGGCTGGAGCATTCAGCTTGATCCGCTTCCGCTCCGTACCCGGAAACGCCCGGGATATCAGCTGTCTGTTCTTTGCTATGGCCCTCGGATTCGTCACTGGTATGGGATACTTGTTCTATGGTTTGGTATTTCTGCTCCTGATCGGTATCGTCTTCTTTATACTCACTGCTATCCAGTTCGGACAAAAAGAGATGGAGACCCGAACCCTGCGGATCACCATCCCGGAAGATTTGGACTATGACGGTTTGTTTGACGATATCTTTGAAAAACACACCCAAAGCACAGAGCTTGAAAAGGTTCGGACAAGCAATATGGGAAGCCTGTATGAGCTTACCTATCGGGTTACACTGAGGGAAGCTGTGATATCGAAGGAGTTTATGGATGAGCTTCGGTGCCGGAATGGGAATTTGAAAATCCTGTTTAGCCGTCGTTTGAGTGAGAAGGATGAATTATAGACTGCATATAAAAGTGCCGCGATCTCATAAGAGAACGCGGCACTTTTTTGAGTTACCACAGCACCTAGGCTCCTTTTTCAAAGGAGCTGTCCGCAAAGCAGACTGAGGATTACCCTTTGATAGCTCTCTGCAAGATTGAATCCGACCTTAGGCTGCGCCTGCCACCTCCTTTGGAAAAGGAGGCTTTGGTTCTCCGCATCCAAAGATATCCATGCAATACTCTACTCTGGCACATCCTCGTGGACGAAGTGCCGCACGAGACGTTTCGAGTACTCGCGCTTTTCCGCAATGCGGTGTGCAAGTTTGCCGATCTCTGCTACAATCGTGGGGATGATACAAAGTCCCAGAATCAGAAGCCAGTGCATGCCGCCGATGGAGACAAGACCGAAGAGGAACATAAAAGGCGGGAAAAACACGAAGGAGACAAAGAGCGCCATCATCGCAAGGGCTGAGATGGTCAGTGGGAAATTATCCGTAAAGGGTTTCTTGAAAATAGATTGCCGTGACCGTGCTGTGAAAATGTGCAAAATCGCGTTGAAGGCAAGTACCAAGAAAGCAACTGTCTGCCCTACTTCATGACTCGGTGTAATGGCGGCTGAAATCTGGATGTTAGACGCCACATAGAAGGCAACCCAAGTGGTGATGACGAAGGCGATGACCTGCTTGACGATGACAAACATGAGTCCCCCGCCGAAGAAACTCTCCATCCGACCAATGGGCGGACGGCACATCATCCGGGGATCTGATATCTCTTGGGGTAATCGCAGTCCGGGGATTCCATCTGCCAAGACGTTGATGAGCAGGATGAGAATCGGCGTTACAATGGCACCCCAGCCGAAGAGGAAGGCACCGAGGATGATCGTGACCTCAGCAAAGTTACAGACAATGAGGAAGTAGATGAGCTTCTTGATAATAGAGAAGACATTCCGTCCCTCTTGCACCGCGTCTACAATAGTAGCGAAGTTATCGTCGATGAGAATCATATCAGCGGCACTCTTAGAAACTTCCGTGCCTGTGATCCCCATAGCGATGCCTACATCAGCGGCCTTGAGTGCTGGGGCGTCATTCACACCGTCACCTGTCATGGCGACGACTTCGTCGTGCTCTTGCCATGCTTCTACGATGCGGATCTTATCCTCTGGTGAGACACGGGCATAGACAGAATATTCTGTGACAATGTCTACCAGTTCCTCGTCTGAGAGCTTCGCAAGTTCCACACCTGTCATGACCTTTGAGCCCTCTTGGATGATGCCGAGATCAAGGGCGATCGCCTTTGCTGTGGCTGCATGGTCACCTGTAATCATAACAGTCCGGATCCCGGCCTTCCGGGCGCGAATAATGGCGTCTCTGCACTCTGGTCGGGGCGGGTCAATGAGACCGATGATGCCAACAAATTCTAGGTCAACTTCCAGAACGGAGAGGTCATCCGGCAGGGTGTCCACACGTTTTCGACCGAGGGCAAGTACACGCATGGCTTCGTCAGCCAAAGAGTCATGCGCCCGGTCTCGTGCTGCAATAGCTTCCTCGCTCATAGCGAAGGGAAGCCGATCCATGGCACCTTTGGTGAGCACCAAATATCCACCATCGGGCAAAGTGTGTACCGTGGTCATCATCTTGCGCTCAGAAGAAAAGGCAACTTCTCCCACACGGGGGAAACGGGCTTCCAGTTCGTCTTTGTTTATACCCTTTTCCGTAAGCAGACGCAAAATCGCAGTCTCTGTGGGATTACCTGCAAACTGATGTGATCCGTCAGCCTCTATCTTGATGATGGCATTGCTTGAGAGGGCAAGTTGCTCAATGAAGGTGGTCTCACGCTTGGAGAACTCGTCCTCGTCTGTAATGGGATCCCCCTCTCCAAGCCAGAGACGCTTGATGGTCATCTGGTTCATGGTAAGGGTGCCTGTTTTATCTGAACAGATAACAGACGTTGAACCTAAGGTCTCCACGGCGGGCAGTTTTCGGATGAGAGAGTTTTTCTTTACCATCTGCTTAACGCCATGTGCCAAAGTGAGGGTCACGATCAGGGAAAGCATCTCCGGCACTGCCGCAACCGCTAGGGCAACTGCTAGGAAAATGATATCAATGGTTGGCACATTTTGCAGGAATCCAACGCCGACCAGAAGAAGCGCTGCAATAACCGCTACTAAGGTGATGGTTTTGCCGAGTTTATCGAGACGAACTTGCAAAGGTGTCTTCAGTTTCTGCGTGTTATTCAAATAACCGGCAATAATACCGATCTCTGTCTGCATCCCCGTAGACACAACAACAGCGCGACCGCGACCGGAAGTCACAAGACAGCTGGAGAAGACCATATTCTTTTGATCCCCAAGGGCAACCGTTTCCGGAAGCTCCGGCGAAAGGTCTTTCTCTGAGGGCTCACTCTCCCCTGTGAGAGAGGCCTCGTCCACAGCCAGATCCGTTGCCTCGATGAGCCGGGCATCAGCCGGGACTAGGTCACCGGTTTCGAGCACGATGATATCTCCGGGTACCACATTCACTGCGTCAATTTGCACTTGCACGCCGTCTCGGATCACCTTTGCGGAGGGGCTGGAAAGCTGTGCCAAGGCCGCCAGCGCCTTTTCCGCACTGGCTTCTTGGGTGATGGCTAGGGTTAGGTTCATCAAAACGATGGCGAAAATGACAATGGGTTTCACCATACCGTTCCAGCCGGTTTCGTCAAACTGCGTAATTGCAAGCGTTGCAGAGAGCGCCACGGCAAAGAGCAGGATGATGGTAGCCGCGTCTTTTAAGTGGTGCAAAATCCGTTTGATGAGGGGAGTCGGTTTCTCCTCTTCAAACTGATTGCGTCCATATTTCTCTAAACGCGCCGTGACCTCCGCCTCTTTGAGCCCGTTTGCGGAATCGGTCTTTAGCTTCTCTAGCACGTCATGGGTTGTACCCTCATACCAAGCCATTCACATCACCTCTCATAGTTTCTTCTGATCCGGATATCCTATCTATATGAATCAAAGATTATTTCATGAAATCGACAAGCATCTCCTTGAGGATGAGCGTCCATCGATCTACTTGCAAAAGTTATATGACACAGATGCCTTTGATCACTTGCCCTATTCTATCATAAACGCCATGGGACAAACCGAACAAAATCCCAAATATCACCCGGAGGGCGATGTCTTTCAGCACACGCTTTTGGTTGTGGATCAGGCGGCAATGCGCCGGAAGGAGAGTATACATCCACGCGCCCTCCTCTGGGCGACTCTGCTCCACGATATCGGGAAACCGGAGACGACAAAGCTCCGAAACGGGAGGCTCACCGCTTATGAGCACGATATTGTAGGAGAACGAATGGCGCAGGAGTTTCTGGAGCTTTTCACAGATGAGCGAGACTTCATCGATCAAGTCGCGAATCTGGTGCGTTTTCATATGCAGCCATTTCTGGCGGTGAAGAATCGGAAATTTGCCCGCCTAGATGAGCTGGGGAAGATTGGAGACTGGCGGGAGGTTGCGCTACTTGGCCTGTGCGATCGCTTGGGGCGGGGTGGCGTAGATGAAGGGGAGGAACGAGCGGGGATTGAACAGTTCATCACGCAAATGGAGTCTCGATCTTAACCCAAGCGCTCTTTGAAATCCGCATACCCAAACGCTCGGATTACACGACATACACCATCTGTACCTTCAATCGCAATCGCTGGGAGGGGCATGCCGTTGAAGGTGTTGTTCTTTACCATCGTGTAGATTGCCATGTCTCCAAAGGTCAGACGGTCTCCGATTTGGAGGGGTTTATCAAAGGAATAATCCCCGATCACATCCCCTGCGAGACAGGTCATGCCTGCAAGTCGGTAGGTGTGTGCCCGCTCTCCGGGGAGACCGCTATCTAGTAGTGGAGGACGGTAGGGCATTTCGATTACGTCCGGCATGTGACAGGCGGCGGAGGCGTCTAAAATCGCAATTTTTGTTTCGCCGTTTTGTACGGTATCGAGGACGCTTGTGTGGAGTGTTCCTGCGTTTAGGGCGATTGCTTCGCCGGGTTCTAGGTAGATTTGGACGCTGTAGATGTCCCTAATTCGACCTAAACAGGCCTCTAGAGACCCCATATCGTACCCCTCTCGGGTGATGTGGTGTCCGCCGCCTAGGTTGAGCCATTTTAGGTCGTAGAGGAATTCGCCGAACTTTGCTTCGAAGGCTGCCACGGTTTCCACCAGAGGAGCCGCGTCTTGTTCGCATAGGGTGTGGAAATGGATGCCGTCGAGGAGAGGTAAGCACTCCGGGTCAAACTGCTCTCGTGTCACACCGAGGCGGGAGCCGGGGGCGCAGGGGTCGTAGATGCCGGAGCCCTCTTGTGTGGAATGTTCCGGGTTTACCCGTAAGCCAACACTGAGACCGGCAGCTTTTGCCTCCGTCCCATATTGCCGAAGCTGGGCGATGGAGTTAAAGATGATCTTGTCTGCATATTGGAAAATCTTCGGGAAATCATCGGGGCGGAAGGCGGCTGAGAACACATGGCTTTCTCCGGGGAAATGCTCTCTTCCGAGCCTTGCCTCGTACAGGCCGCTGGAAGCTGTTCCGCTTAGGTATTGCCCGATCAGCGGATACAAGGGGAAACAGGAAAAGGCTTTTTGCGCCAAGAGAATATGACACCCGGTGCGATCCATCACACCGCGGAGGATCTCACAGTTTGCTTCGATCTTTGCCTCGCCGATTAGATAGCATGGGGTGGGTAGTTGGTTATGCTTCATCTGGTTTTTCCAGCACGATGACACCGGCAATTGTTTCCATGTGAAATGGTTCTTTTATGAGCTCTTGTGAACGCTCAATCTCGAATAGACCCGGCAGTGCAATAGAAGAAACTGTCCAACCCTGCTCTAACAATTCATTTACTTGTTTGAAGTATCGGTTTTCGTTGACATTCTTTTGCTCTGTATAATCACGATTATTACTAAGATATACGATTTTTTGCATGTTCCACCCTTCTTTCTGTTGGTTTGTAGGGGCGGCAATCTGCCGCCCGCCGATGGTGTGTTGTATGAACCGGGCGGCAGATTGCCGCCCCTACGAGTGTGTCATAGATTAATCCACCAAAACTGGATTTTCATCAATCTGCCATGGGAGTCCCCATTTGTTTAGCATGTCCATGAAGGGATCGGGGTCGAACTCTTCTACGTTATAGACACCCGGTTTCTGCCAGAGGCCTTGCATCACGAGAGCAGTTCCGATCATGGCGGGTACGCCTGTGGTATAGGAAATTGCTTGACTGCCTACCTCTTTAAAACACTCCTCGTGGTCGCAGATGTTGTAGATGTAGAGATTCTTCGGCTGACCGTCTTTCACACCTTGGAAGATACAGCCGATGTTTGTTTTGCCCTTCGTCCGCGGGCCGAGAGAGGCCGGGTCAGGCAGAACGGCTTTCAAAAACTGAAGAGGAATGATCTCTTTGCCCTCGAATTCGATCGGCTCGATGCTTGTCATGCCGACATTCTCCAAGCACTGGAGATGGCGTAGATAGCTCTCTCCAAAGGTCATGAAGAAGCGGATGCGTTTGAGGCCGGGGATATTTTCTGCGAGGCTTTCCAGCTCTTCATGGTAGAGGAGGTACATATCACGCTCCCCTACTTGGTCGAAGTTGTAGACTCGCTTGATCTCCATGGGTTTGGTCTCGACCCATTCGCCATTTTCCCAATAGCGACCATTTGCGGAAACTTCGCGAATGTTAATCTCCGGGTTGAAATTTGTCGCAAAGGGATAACCGTGATCGCCGCCGTTACAGTCTAGGATGTCAATGTAGTGAATCTCGTCAAAGTAATGCTTTAGGGCATAGGCAGAGAAAACGCCTGTCACGCCCGGGTCGAAGCCGGAGCCTAAAAGAGCTGTGATTCCTGCCTCCTTGTAACGCTCTCTATATGCCCACTGCCAGCTGTATTCGAACTTTGCCGTATCCTCCGGCTCGTAGTTTGCGGTGTCCACGTAGTGGACTTTTGTGGCAAGACAAGCGTCCATAATTGGCAAATCTTGATATGGGAGCGCCAGATTGAGTACCACGTCTGGACGCTCTTGCTCGATGAGGGTGATCATCGCCTGTACATCGTTGGCGTCTACCTCTGCGGTGGTGATCTTTGCGTTTGTTTTGCCTGTGAGTTCCGCTTTTAGGGCATCGCATTTTGATTTGGTACGGCTGGCGATACAGATTTCAGAGAACACCGCATCATTTTGTGCGCATTTGTGTACTGCAACTCCGGCTACGCCGCCGGCACCGATCACTAAGACTTTTCCCATGTGAATCCCTCCAAATACTGCCATTTTGGCTTTTGATGAATGAACACTGTGATTGCCTGCTTTGGACAACGATTGACACAGCGATAGCAGACAATACAGGTATTGTTAGAGACGATTTTGCCGCCTCGGTTTTCTAAGTTTTGCACCGGACAAATTGTAACACAGAGATCACAGACTGTACAGGTGTTGTGGATCTTCACATTCCGCCCCATCACACTCTCGCCGCCTTTCAGCCAAGCGACACCTTGAATTTTTCCAAGGAAGCGAGAAAGTCCTGAAAATCCTCGTTTCTTTATCCGCTGGGACAGAATGTCCGCGCAGACAAGCTCCAGCTTGTGCAGCCCACGAAGGCGATATCCTTCCAGCCGCCGCGCACTTGGTTGCCGATAGAGAGGCCAGAGGTTTGAGACATTGTTCGGCAACCTAAAATGCTCTGCGTAGATGACTTCCACATGACCGGCTGGCAGGGAATCCAGAATTGACCGGGCGCCGTCACCGGAAAAGAGCACTTGCGTTGCGAAAATGATGAGGCATTTTCCTCGCAGGGCTTCCGCATGTTGCGCTACGAACTCTCGCATGATCCGGGGCGGGCGGGAGCCGTAGATGGGGTAGCAGAAGGTGATTGTGTCTTGTGCGGTGATTTCGGCGGTGAAATCGGCTTTTGCCTCGATGGACAGGCACTTGGCCTCCATTTTTCCGCTGAATTGGCGGGCTAGGTAGGCGGTGTTGCCTGTACCGGAGAAATAGAGTGTTAGCATATTGTTGCCCGCCTCCTGTCTGTGTGTGATTTGTCATCATATAGGCTCCTTTTCCAAAGGAGCTGTCAGCGAAACGGACTGAGGATTGCCCTTGCACATCTTCAACTACCTTGCTGACATATGGAAATCCTCCGTCAGGCTTCGCCTGCCACCTCCTTTGAGAAAGGAGGCTTTGGCCTCTGCATAACATATTGATTTTCTACGCGCCCAAGGCAATTAGCATCTCTCGCACGACTTTGCATGCCACTGCGGTGGACACCCCGCTTGAATCAAGGGTGGGCGCAAGTTCCGTCACATCACAGCCTACTACATTCGCCTGTCCGATCACCAAGAGGATCGCCTCAAGCAGAGCTGTAAAGGAGACACCCCCCGCTTCGGGCGTACCCGTACCGGGGAAGATGGACGGGTCTAGCACATCTAAATCAACGGTGAAATAAACCGGTCGATCGCCGATGGACTCCAAAACCTGACTGAGTCCCTCAAAATCAAATAGCCGCGTATGCACATGCTGATTCCCATAGTTCCAATCAAACTCTGACTGATCGCCGGAGCGGATGCCGAACTGAGAGATACGTCCGTCACCAAGTAGGTCCCAACACCGCCGAATCACACAGGCGTGGCTCAAGGGGTTGTTCAGGTAATCAGACCGCAGATCCGCGTGTGCGTCAAAGTGGATGATGTGTAAATCGGGGTGTTTTGCAAAAACAGCCTCCACAGCGCCCAGTGTAACCAAATGCTCTCCGCCGATTAAAAAGGGAAGCTTGCCCTTTGCTAAGATTGTCTCTGTCCGCTCACGGATCATACGAAGCGGTACTACGGGGTTACCGAATGGCAGTTCTAAGTCACCGCTGTCGAATACCGCATAATCAGATAGATCGCGCCCTTGGTAGGGACTGTAAGTTTCCAGACCGTAAGACTCCTGCCGCATTGTTCGGCTGGCAAAGCGCGTACCGGGACGGTAGCTTGTCGTCGAATCAAAAGGTGCGCCGAAGAGGACGATAGACGCCTCATCAAAGGTCGCCTCGCACCCGAGGAAAGTTTCTATATTTCTATTCAACATCTCGCAACAACTCCTCTACATAGGCCGGGAGCAAGAACGCCCCCACGTGTAAGCGTGTGGTGTAATATTTGGTTTTGAGTCCAAGGGCACTCCAAGCAGCAACATTAAAATCACGCACGGGGTGATATTTCTTGGATGCAAAGCCAAAAAGCCAATGCCCGGATGGATAAGTGGGAATATGCGCCTGATATACACGGCTGATGGGAAAACTCTCTACAATCCGCTTGTGGGCTCTCTGCATGGCGTCGGCATCTTGGGCGTAAAAGGGGCTCTCATGCTGATTGACCATGATGCCGTCCTCTTTGAGGGCTTTGAAGCAGCTCCCATAGAACTCTCTGGTAAAGAGATCTTCACCGGGGCCGAAGGGGTCTGTGGAATCTACAATAATGAGATCATAGGTCTCTTCACAGCGTCTGACCCAGCGGAGGCCGTCTTCATAGTGGATGTGTACCCGGGGATCATCCATCGAACAGGCCGTTTGGGGCAAGAATTTACGCGAGACCTCTACGACCATCGAATCAATCTCAACTAAATCAATGTGTTCGATCTGAGGATATCGGGTTAGTTCCCGGACTACACCGCCGTCTCCCGCTCCGACAACTAATATCCGTTTTGGATTTGGATGTACCGCCATGGGTACATGGGTGATCATCTCGTGGTAGATAAATTCATCCCGCTCGGTGAGCATCATGTATCCGTCCAAAGTGAGGAAACGTCCGAACTCTTTTGATTCAAATACATCTATGCGCTGGAAATCACTGTATCCCGAAAAAAGCTGCCGCTCAACCCGGACGGAGAACTTGACGTGTTTCGAATGTGCTTCTGAAAACCAAAGTTCCATATACTACTCCTCTTTAATCACGTTGAGCACCTGAATATCCGCGTCCTCCGGACCTGTCATGGAACAGCCTTTCTCCTTCGCATAGGCAATATACCGAAGCACTGCCTCTGTCACCCGCTCCCCGGGGGCTAGGATGGGGATCCCCGGTGGATAGCACATCACAAACTCGCTGGATATGCGGCCTAGAGATTCTGCGATCGGCAGAGGTTCTTTTTCTGCATAAAAAGCATCTTGCAAGCTCATTGCGACTTCCGGCGCAACATACTCCTGAGATAGAAGCCCGGTGCTGGGCTTACGGAACCGCCGGTGGATTTCCGCTAAGGCTCCCACCAAACGTTCCACATCTTGGAGCCGGTCTCCGATGGAGAGGTAAGCTAGGATATTGCCCAAATCTCCGAACTCGATTTGAATATCATACTCATCCCGCAAGATGTCATACACCTCAATCCCCGCAAGCCCGATGCCGAGGGTATTGACGGAAAGCTTGGTACGGTCGAAATCAAATACACTGTCGCCGTTGATGAGCTCTGTAGAAAAGGCGCGGTAGCCGCCCATGGCGTTGATCTCATCTCTGGCATATTGAGCCAGTTGAAGGGTTCGGGCGAAGATTTCTTTGCCGTGTAAGGCTAGGTTCCGGCGGGAGATGTCTAGGCTTCCCATGAGGAGATAGGAGGCGCTGGTGGTCTGTGTGAGGTTGATAATCTGCCGCACATATCCAGAGCGAACCGTGTCAGAAGTCAAGAGGAATGAACTTTGCGTCAGACTTCCGCCGGATTTATGCATACTCACAGAGGCCATATCTGCTCCTGCCGCCATGGCAGAGATAGGAAGATTGTCACCAAAGTAAAAGTGCGTTCCATGGGCTTCGTCGGCTAAGACCAGCATCCCATGCGCATGAGCCAGCTTTACAATCTCGCGCAAATTGGAGCAGATGCCGTAATATGTGGGGTTATTGACTAGAATCGCCTTCGCGTCTGGGTTCTCGCGGATCGCTTGTTTGATGGACGACATGGGCATCCCGAGAGATATCCCGAGCTCTGTGTCTATATCCGGGTTCACATACACCGCATGTGCGCCGCAGAGCACCAAGGCATTGAGTACACTCCGATGGACATTCCGGGGTAGGATGATCTTATCTCCCCGCTTACAGGCGGTTAGCATCATGGCTTGTACGCTACTGGTGGTGCCACCTACCATGAAAAAGGCTTGATCTGCGCCGAAGGCCTCGGCCGTAATCTCTTCCGCTTCTCTTATGACGGAGACCGGATGGCAGAGATTATCCAAGGGCTTCATGGCATTCACGTCCATCTCGACACACCGTTCACCTAGAAAGTTTCGCAGTTCCGGGTTACCCCGACCGCGTTTATGTCCGGGCACGTCAAAGGGGACGACACGGAGTTTGCGGAAGCGTTCTAGAGCTTCGTAGATGGGGGCTTTTGATTGGTTCAATGGCCTATCTCCTCTGGTGGGGTGTTTGGTGTGATGATGTACTGGATGCACCTGTAGGGGCGACTTGTAGTCGCCCGTGGTTTTAGCGTTGTAGGCCTGTAAAGGCGTAAAGGGCGCGGGCGACTACAAGTCGCCCCTACAAAGGGCACCATGCCTATTACAAGTTATCTTAATTAAACATATTCCGTCCGCTGTAGATTTCTGCCATCTCTTTTTGCAAACTCTCCTTAATTGACTGCTGCAAATCAGGAGAGAGCACATTGGCTGTGGTGTTAAAGAGGTAGTTCTCCAAATCAATCTCTCGAATGAGCATCTTTGTATGAAAAAGATTTGTCTCTTGCAGGTTGATATCAACCGCCTCATAGCGCTCTAAGGTTTCCGGGTCAATGAAGTCTTGGATCGAGTCAATCTCGTGATCCATGAAGTGCTTTTTGCCGTCTACATCCCGTGTGAAGCCGCGGACGCGGTAGTCCATGGTGATGATATCTGAGTCAAAGCTCCCAATGAGCAAGTCCAAAGCATTGAGAGGTGTGATCTCTCCGCAGGTGGCAACGTCGATGTCTACGCGGAAGGTGGCGATTGAATGATCTGGGTGGTGCTCTGGATAGGTGTGCACTGTAACGTGGCTTTTATCCAGATGTGCCAAAGTCGTCTCCGGGCGGAGGCTGTCCATCGGGTCGCCGGAGATGAGCAGGGTTACGCTGGAGCCTTGGGGCTCATAGTCTTGGCTGGAGATATTCAGCACATGGGCTCCGATCAGATCTACAACCCGGAGCAGGATTCCGGTGAGACGTTCCGCATTATACTGTTCGTCAATATAGGCAATATACTCTTCCTGCTCCCGCCTGGTTTTGGCGTAGCAGACGTCGTAAATGTTAAAGCTGAGAGCCTTTGTCAGGTTGTTGAATCCATAAAGTTTGAGTTTATCGGTCATGTCTGGGCCTCCGTGAAAACAATTAGAAGTTGGGCATATCCATACAGCATATATCATACCATGATTTCTGTTGCAAAGCAACAGGGTAGCGGAGCTACAGGGCGCAACGCGCCCAAATCAGCCGTCAAGGTTCTGGGGAACCCACTTGCCGCCTTTGGCGGCTTAGTGGGTCAGGTTCTTATGCCAAACAAAGCCCAAAAGCGCAAGAAAAACCCGGAACCGATGCAAGCTGCGTATCGGTTCCGGGTTTTTGTATACTAGCGGCGTCCGTGACCGCCGTGGGGGCGTCTGCCCGGTCTGCCTCGACCGGGATGCCTCCCTGGGAAGAAGAAGGGATATGGCGCCCAAGGGAAACCAAAGCCCCAAGGGAAGGGTACGAAGGGATGGAAGGCCTCAGCGGCTGGCTCGTTCTGGTCAAGAGCCATGCCGTCTACCGGAACCATACCGTCTACTATGGCGAGTAATAGAATACGGACAAAGTCGTGCATGGATTCTCTTGTGTGACCCGGTGGCAGATCGTGCAGCATACCGCTCTCCTCCATGACGCGATTGGTCATGTGGTCGAGGTGTGCAGGGTTCATGTGTCTATGACCCATCTCGTGAAAGACGCGTCTCACATGGGGCATAATACGGAGATACAGCACATGGTGATGTTGATGGTGGTGCTGGTGATGCGCTTGGTGATGTTCCGTATGCCCATGGTGACGGGGTTCTCTGGCTTGATGATGTTGCTCGTGCATATGTATATGAAACTCCTTTACCTGTGGAATGCTCCATTGTATTCAGAAAAACTTAGAGCTGTTCACACATTGGACAAAAAAACGTGGTATACTAGTTGTTTGGAAAAATGAACACAAAGGGGATCTCAAGATGCTAAGCAAACTAAAAGACCAAAAATCCCGCCGGAAGCTCATCCCGGCGATTCTGGCGATGATTGTACTCATCGCTATATTAATCCCGGTACTTTTACCCGGCGGGGGCGGAACTGCACAAGCGCGGACGAGTGTCCACACAGCTTATGCGGAGATCGGCACCATTGCCACAACGGTAACGGCGACGGGGAATCTGCAAACGGGAAGCGGGGAGACGATCCGCATCCCCACAGGCCTTGTTGTGGATGAAGTGTTTGTAGCCCCCGGAGATATTGTATCTATGGGCGATCCCCTTGCAGTTTTTGATCAAGGTTCCATCCAAACTCGTCTTGCAGAAGTGCAGGAGGAGATCAGCGAGCTGGATCAGGAGATTGAACAGAGCCGAAATGACACAGAACCGACTCGCATCGCAGCCGGTGTATCCGGGCGTGTCAAAGGGATCTTCGCAGAAGAAGGTGATTTGGCCGCAGGTACCGTGCTTACATATGAAGCCCTCCTGCTCCTCTCTCTGGACGGCCGTATGGCGGTAGACATTGAGACGAATGCCCTGCAAACAGGTGACACCGTTACCGTAAGACGTCCGGACGGCACCGAACTCACGGGGGATGCCGCCCACGGCGGCTCACAAGGGATGGTCACCATTACCCTAACAGACAACGGCCCTCTGCTCGGTGAGGAGGTTACAATCTTACGAGACGGCACAGAACTAGGCCGGGGTACCCTCCGCATCAACCAGCCTCTCGCTGTGACGGCAACCTCCGGCAGAGTATCCCGTGTTCATGTGGTGGAAAATGCTCAAGTCAGAGCTGGGGCGACTTTGTTTACGCTGGAAGATGTGGATACTGCGCCGGCACATTTGGCTCTCATCGCAGAGCGGAATGAGTTGGCAGAGGTGTTACGTACACTCCTAGCTCTTATGCAAACCGGCAGTTTAACCGCAAACTTTGACGGCATTGTAGAGGGCGTCTTCATCGGTGACAATGCAAGCGGCGGATCATCGCAAACGCCGTCCCTCCCAGGTGGAATGCCGGCAGGCGGTATCCCCGGATTTATGAGCGGCACAGTAGATGGAGAGCCGGTCAATATCATGCGTCTCTCCCAAGTGGAAGCCGCAGAGGAAACCCCAGCACTCCCAGAGCTACCGCAAATTCCGGAACCTCCCCAGCCGTCGGAACCACCTCAGCCCCCTATTCCGCCTGAATTCCAATTGATCGAAACCCTTGAGAGTTTAAGCCTCACGCCGCCGGTTCTGGGTATGACGCCCCAGACCAATATCCAAGGTAACAACTTTAGGGGTACCGTCCAATGGGTTCCGGACACTCCCGTCTTCCTGCCCGCTACCGAATACCGGGCGGCGCTTACCTTGACTGCTAATGAAGGCTTCCTCTTTGGCCCCACTGTGATGGAAGAACTAGAAGCCGGCATCTTCCCAACACCCGGCGCCACTGTAGTCGGCGCACAGGGGATGGGGAACACCCTTGGTATTATCCTTGCATTCTCAGCCACAGACGATATCCCCGGCGGTGGACAGCCAGAGATTCCTGATTTCCCCGGTGGTTTCCCAGGCATGCCCTCTTTCCCCGCATTCCCTTCTATGGGCGGCAGCTTTAATATGCCGGGCATGGATACAAACGCCATGATGGGCGCAGGTGTCCCCAGCAGTAACACCCAAGCCGCATTCACCATCGCTACGGGTGCTTATATGCAACTGATCATCAGTGTAGACGAGCGTGATATCCTAAGCCTCGCCCCCGGACAACATGCAGAAGTCACCTTGGAAGCCGCAGTGGGAGAGGTCTTTACAGGTACCATCACCCGTATTAACGCTTCCGGCACTACAGGGGGCGGCGGTGCGCGCTATCAGGTAGAAATCACCCTTCCCCGGACAGAGAGTATGCTGCCGGGCATGAGCGCCTCTGCGGTAATTACAACTTATGAGATATCCGACATTCTTATCATCCCGGCAGAGGCGATTCAAGAAGATTGGCCTCGGATTTATGTGTATACAGAGCTGGGTACCAACAATGAGCCGATGACCCCGGTAGAAGTGGAAACTGGCTTGTCTGACGGCTTATATGTAGAAATCCGCAGCGGACTTTCTCCCGGTGACATGGTAGTCTATACCGTGATCCAAGCCCAAGGCTGGAACATGTGGGGTCCCCCTCCCGGCATGGGCGGCGGAGGGAGCAACTAGTTTATGATTACATTTCAGGACGTATGCAAAACCTATCAAATCGGAACAGAAATCGTCCGAGCGCTGGATCACGCAAGCCTCCACATTGCGCAGGGGGAATTTGTCGCCATTATTGGCCCTTCGGGGAGCGGAAAGAGTACACTCATGAACATCATGGGTTGTCTCGATATGGCGGATTCTGGCGTGTATGAGCTGGATGGGCAGAAAATTGAACAGTACACAGAGGGTGAACTCGCCCGGATCCGGAATCATAAAATCGGGTTTATTTTTCAGAACTTCAACTTGCTTTCTAAGATGACAGCCTTTGAGAATATCGAGCTTCCCCTCATCTATCAGCGGCTCCCGGCTCCAGAGCGGCGGGCGCGGGTGGAGGAAGTCCTCGCCTTAGTCGAGCTGACAGACCGGAAAAAACATAAACCGACAGAGCTCTCTGGCGGGCAGCAGCAGAGGGTAGCAATTGCCCGTGCCCTCGCCACCAAACCTAGTCTGCTTTTAGCAGATGAGCCTACGGGGAATCTGGACTCCAAAACTGGACGAGAGATTCTAGATCTCTTCAAAAAACTCCATGCTGAGGGAAACACCATTGTCTTAATCACCCATGACCAAGCTGTCGCCAACGAGGCCAGCCGCCGCATTCGCATCAGTGACGGTCAAGTGCAGGAGGTGGCTTAGATGCTGTGGCAATGTGTAAAAATGGCATGGAAAGCCATCGTCTCTAACCGGATGCGCGCCTTCCTCACTATGCTTGGCATCATCGTGGGGGTACTTGCCCTCGTAGTGCTCGTCTCCCTTGTCACAAGTGCGGGGGATGCGGTAACGGAACAAGTAGAAGGCCTCGGCACGGATCTCCTTCGTGTCACAATTGAAGATGACGGCGGCAGGCCATTACGACTTGCCGAACTTGGCGAACTCGCCGCTCATGAAGATGTCGGCGCTGTGGCTCCTTTGAATCAGTTTAGAGGTGCCGCCCGGAATGGTGACAACAACGGTCGAGCCGCAGTCTCCGGCACCACGGGAAGTTACTATCAAATCTCCGGTCTCACACTCACTGCGGGGCGTTTTCTCCAAACCGCCGATGTAGACAACGCAACCCATGTCGCGGTCATTGCGGAACGTGCGGCAGAGGAGCTATTCGGTACAACAAATGCAGTGGGCGCCACGCTGAACTTAGATGGCAGACCCTTCCAGATTGTGGGTATTGTGGAGGACCAAGACAGCCTGACCAATCTTCTTATGCCGGGTTATACAATCTATATCCCATTCACTACCGCAAGCCGTATGTCTCCCATGGCGGGGACGAATGTTGGGACGATGTTGGCTTCTGCTTCTGATGGCGATATGGATCTAGCGGAACAAGCGATGAACGAGATGCTTCTCACTCGCTTTCGGCGGAATGAGGATGCTTTTTCTATCTTTAATCAATCTCTCATGGCAGACGCCATGGAGGATATTACCAGTATGCTGGCAAATCTCTTAGGCGGTGTGGCGGCGATCAGTCTCTTGGTCGGCGGGATTGGGATTATGAATATTATGCTGGTCTCCGTTACGGAGCGAACAAAGGAAATCGGTGTTCGCAAAGCAATCGGCGCCGGGCGGTGGAGCATTATGCTTCAGTTCCTCATTGAAGCGCTGGTTATTTGCCTGATTGGCTGTTTCATCGGTGTGATTGTCTCTTGGGGAATCTTGGAAGTTGTCTCTGCTCTAGTAGGAGACTTGATGAATTTCTATCTCTCGCCGGGAATTGTGTCTGTGGCGGTGTTTTTCTCTATCTTTATTGGTCTGGTGTTCGGGCTGTATCCGGCGAATCAGGCGGCGAAGAAGCGTCCGATTGAGGCTTTGCGCTGGGCTGGATAGATTAGGAGAGTTGCATGTATGGGATTCAGGTTGACAAATGAGCAGCGGAAGTATTTGGGACTCACTTCGGTAGAGGCCTCTTGGGATGAGGTGCTCTGGGGGGAGACGAAGTTTGATGAAACCATCGTCCTCTATTTTGATGGGGATACGTTGGTCAAGCAAATTATCCTTGGTAAAGACCGTTATTATGAACTGGAACTAGCGGAACTGACAGCTGAAAACCGAACCATTGTATTGCCTAAAACTGCAAAAGGCAAACCGAAGAAGCTGAACTATACGGCATTGTCTAAAATGAATGGCATCGGTGTTTATTTTCACTACTTCCTTGGTTTTGTCACGATTGCAAACTTTTCGACGCAAAGAACCTTCTATTCTTCCCGCTCCATGCATGGGGAAAAGATTGAGGGTTTGAATGGCTTGGAAAAGTGGCTGGATTGGTGGATCAATGACACCACCGAAGTCGATCTATGTGAACTGGAACAGTTTCGGTCGGCAAAACGGCAGAATTGTAAGTATAAGGCAGGTGATTTTTTCGCTTTTAAGACGGCACGGCGGGAATATGGCTTTGGGCGCATATTGTTTGATGTCTATCAGTTTAAAAAGACACAAGCGGCCGGAAAAGTTACAGAAAATCATTATGGTTTGGACTATATGGGAAGGCCACTGATTATTCAGGTTTACAAGAAAACCAGCGGCTCTACCCATGTAGACCTAAATGAACTAAAACAGTATGAGGCTCTTCTCTCTCAGCCTATTTTGGATAATGCGTTTTTCTATGGAGAGCATGAGATTCTTGGGAATTTGCCCCTTGAACCTTATGAAGAAGTCCGGGAAATATCGAGATCAAGCGGGAGATATTTGCTGACTTTGGTTTAGACGCGGACAAAAGCTATCATGAGAATTATGAATTATACTTGAACCGCCCGAAAAAGAAAGATTAGTCTTGACAAACACAGTCTCTCTGCAATACGCTATCTTGTAGATTACATCAGAACATGGGGGAAATAGCATGAAATACTACATAGGCGCTGACTTAGGCGGCACCAACATAGCGGCGGGTGTGGTCTCAGAGGAGGGGGCGCTAATCCATAAGGACAGTGTGCCAACCGGGAGCCATAGAGGACATGAGGCAGTCATCGCAGATCTAGCTACGCTTTGCAAGCAAGTGATGGCAGATAGCGGCATAGATAAAGAATCTGTTGTCTCTATCGGCATTGGTGTCCCGGGTCTCTATGACAAGGAAGCCGGTGTTTCCATATATGCCGCAAATCTGGGGTTTAAACAGGTTCCGATCAGGCACATGCTACAAGAAACTCTCCATCTGCCGGTTTATCTGGAAAATGACGCAAATGCCGCGGCTATGGGCGAAAGCGTCTCCGGTGCGGCGAAGGATGTGGGGCATTCTGTAACCGTCACCCTTGGGACAGGCATTGGCGGCGGGATTATCGTGGACAATAGAATCCTCCACGGTGCATTCGGCGGTGCGGGTGAAATCGGTCACATGGTGATCATCTTGGACGGCGAACTTTGCACTTGCGGCAGAAAAGGCTGCTGGGAAGCATATGCCTCTGCATCGGCCTTCGTGCGGCAAGCGAAAATAGCGGCGACTCATAACCCAAAGTCTCTTCTAGCCAAAGATGTGGATGGGATAAACGGAAAAGTGATATTTGAAGCAATCGAGCTGGGGGACGAGACTGCACAAGATGTGCTTGATACATATCTAGGCTATGTGGCTATCGGGGTCACCAACCTCATTGATGTTTTGCAACCGGCTAAGATTGTAGTCGGCGGCGGACTCTCCGCCCAAGGGGAGAAGATTTTAGCGCCGATCCGGAAGTTGGTCGAGGAACGAGCATTCTCAGGTACATGTCCGACAGAGCTTGTCATCGCTACACTAGGGAACGATGCTGGCATTATCGGTGCCGCTATGGTGGGGATGGGAACGGAAGTCTAATCTCTATGATGTGCGCAAAATGAAGGGAAGGGGCCTAGATCCATGCAATATCGTTTAGATAAAAAATCAGGGAATCAGCTGTCGGTACTAGGTTTCGGCTGTATGCGTCTGCCGGGGTCAATGGGGAGAACTGATCTGCAAAAATCCGAAGCGATTATTATGGACGCCATACACAAAGGGGTCAATTTTTTTGATACCGCCTTCATTTATCCGGGCAGTGAAGTGGCCTTGGGACATGTTCTGGATAAAAACAAGGTGCGAGATCAAGTTTACATTGCCACTAAGTTGCCCTTGTTCAAATGTCATAGCTATACAGATTTTGACAAACTCTTCGATATCCAGCTGGAGCGGCTGAAGACCGACTATATTGACTACTACTTCATGCACAATATATCCAAGTATGCCGATTGGGATCGGCTATGTGGTCTCGGAATCGAACGATGGATTCAGGAGAAAAAAGCCCAAGGGAAAATCAAGCAAATTGGTTTCTCCTTCCACGGCGCGCGAGACATCTTTACCTCTGTGATCGACGCCTATGATTGGGACTTTTGCATGATACAGTATAACTACATTAACACTTATTTCCAAGCGGGTGTTGAGGGTCTCAAATACGCCTATTCTAAGGATATCCCTGTTTTCATCATGGAGCCGCTTTTGGGCGGGCGCTTGGCGAAAGACTTGCCGGAGAAGGCTGTCAAACTGTTAAAAGAACAAGATCCAATTGCCACACCTGCTGCTTGGGCTTTGCGCTGGCTTTGGAATCAGCCGGAAGTGACCCTTCTCCTATCGGGCATGAATGAGCCGAGCCAAGTTTCGGAAAATATCATGTTGGCTGAAAGCTCTCACATAGGCACTATGACAGAGGAAGAACTCGTTCTGATCGATCAAGTGGCGGAGATTTTTTCAGCTTCCTATAAAATCCCCTGTACAGGCTGTAATTACTGTCTGCCCTGTCCGCAAAATATCAATATTCCGGATTGTTTTATGGCCTATAATACCTCTTATTCCATGGGTCGTTTTGCCGGGATAACGCAGTATGCCACAACCATCGGGGGTTTTCAGTCCGCCTTTTGGGTATCGGATTGTACTCAGTGTGGCAAATGTGAAAAACATTGCCCCCAAAACATTGCAATCATGGATCGACTGAAAGATGTTCGCCGCCGAATGGAACCTTTTTGGTTCCGGTCAGGCTTGTCTATTGCCCGTCGGATTATGAGGTAAATTCCGAACCCCCCACCAGCGAGACGCTGGCGGGGGGTTATTCTCTAATGAAGCATCATGTAAAATCTTACTGCCCTAAAATCCAATTTACGATATCTTGTAGTGCCGGGATGTACATATGCCCTGGGGTCGCAATGCTCGTAGCGTGCTCAATAAAATTCTCTGCCGTCGTGGGAATAAAAGCGTGGTTTAAGTCCTCATATAAGCGGAAGGTGACATTGTCTCGTCCGGCAAACAATTCTTGCAGCAGAACGAAGTCCACATCAGCACGGATTTGGAAATCTCTACTAGGCTGCATAACTAAGATGGGTACTGTGAGTTCTTGCACGTAGTCTGCAAAGGGATGCATCGCCATGTCCTTGAAATAATATGACATAAGACCAAACAGAGGGTCCGGGGTTTCTCTTGCCTCCTCGTCTGACAGATCAAGAAGGATGTCAAACAGTTCGTCAGCTTCTTCAATCTGGGTAATCAGATCTGCCAGATCCTCTTCTGTCAACATCTCTATTGCAATCGCCGTATAGGCGGATTCCCGAAACTGTCCGATTGCCACTTCAAGTAGGTTGCGGGGAGTAGCTGCCATCAAAATCAGTCCGGCAAAATCCGCCTCTGCATGGATGCGGGGTGCGAGCATACCGCCCAAGCTGTGACCGATGATGTAAATCCTGTCCGAGTCAATCCGCGGATCTGCTCTCAGGATTTCGACTGCCAGAAGGGCATCTTCTATCACTTCTTCTCTTACCGTTAAACTCTCGCCAAAGATTTCTGCTCCACGTTCAGCATGGGTGTGTAGCCTTCTGTCATGCCGGATCACTGCTATGCCATTTTCGGCTAGATAATGCGCGATGCTGCGGTAAATGGGATTTATCGCCAGAGGTGGTGCAATCCCATCCATGTTGTGACTTCCAGAGCCTCCAACGATAATTGCGGCAGGTATCTGTCCTGTTACATCGTCAGGCATGGATAGCATGGCATCTAGAGGAAACTCTGTCTCCTCCCCTATGATGATAATGGAGTCGGTAAAGCTTGTAGATTCTGTGGGTTCCGTCACTTCCAGTCTTGGAAAACCTAATGTCTGCCAGCCTGCAATCAAACCGTCTTCTGTGAAAGCAAACTGCTCCAAAATTCCGGAATTTTCATGCTGTGAGGTGAGCAGAATGAAGTAGAGCCCATCTTCTGCAAAGTGCTCCGTTTCATAAACGGACAAAAACACACCCGCTTGCGCAAGATTGGCTTCCCAAATGTCTTGCAACTCTATCCCTAGGTCATCCAGCACCTCTATCACCTCTGGATCGAGCATATCTTCGGCTTCATCAAAATTACCGCCTGCCATCTCCAGTATAAAACTCTTTGCACGTTCGGTATAGAAGTCCCAATCTACCTCGCTTGGGATGACATCGTCTGTCGGGACATCGTCACTTACCGTACCCTCATAGCTGCTTCCACAGCCGCTGAGGGCGGTGAGCAGCAAGAGCGACAGGGCAAGAACCAATAAGAATTTACTTCTAAGTACGTTTTTCATGGTGTTTTTGCTCCTTAAAAAAGTAGTTATGATCCAAGTACAGTCCAAATCGTCAATCCAATTGTGCCAAATAACAATAGAACAATCCCTACGATAATCAGCTTGCCCCCCAATATTCCAATGTTCATGGTCATCCCAATTCCAAGGCGCTTCTCCACAAAGAGATTGCGATCATTTGGGTTATTGTAAAGAACTCCGCCGATCCAATAGCGGTCATCGTCTTTATTCATGTCTTCGTTTTCGCCTCGCAACAGTCTATTGCGTTCCCTCTGAATTTTATTATGAGATAGAACGATAACAAAGACTAGAAATAAAAGGTACGGGAACACTGCTATTTCAATGCGGTTTATGTATAATGAAACAACTGAAAAAAGGCTTGATAAAACGCTCAGGATAATCATACATTTTGACCACTGGTTCTTGAATATGTGATTTAAATACAGGTTTATTTCCGTATGTTCACTATATGTTTTCGTCCGCATTTTACCGATTCCAAGATAGGCAGCGAGAAACAGTATCACGATGATAAGCCCGGTGATAGTTGTGATCGTAACCGCCGACTGGGGCAAGAGTTCTTGAGGGGCAAATATACTGCCGGCAAGGGGGACAATCAAGATAGCCAAGGGGAGAAGAAACCATTGTTTCGACACCATAAATGTGTCTTTTAATCTGCTTACTTCAGTGTCAATGGAGATCATCCGCCCACTTCCTACCCACCATTGGTTTTCTACTTTCAGAGCGTGCATCTGAGAAAAGTATTTGATGAAGGTTCTGAGCTTGAGAACTGTTAAAGCAATAAGCCAAAGGAAATAATAAGCCATCACAAGGGGAAAATATCTCAATAGGAATGGCATCGGAATAATCAGCAATAAAAAGATCAGTGTATAAAGTGAATATGTTTTGCGGTATTTTTGTACAATCGCAGTTACAGCTCTATCGTTTAGGGCATGGTCAGGCAGGCTTACGCCTAAAAGTACATTGCCATTGGGTCGGGCCCCCACTTGGCTTGACACATACAGCGCGATTAGAACGATGAGGGCTGTTCCTATGAAGGTTATCATCAAGGTTGTCATGGGGTACCTCCGGCATAGGATAGATTTACTTTCGTGAACAGGTCTTCACATAGTTCCATGAACTCATCACGGCTCAAGCCTTTCAGCGAGGACTCTGAGATGAGCAAGGTCAGTTCGCTTTCCACCTTTTCGCGGAATTGACCGCTTAAATCAACCGTCGGGCTGACCTGTGCGCCGTGGCGGCGGTCGATTTCGATATAGCCTTCTTGCTTCAATATAGCATAGGTTTTATTGACAGTCATGGTATTCACTCCGATATCTTCCGCCATTTGCCGGACAGTGGGCAAGCCTTCTCCAATTTTCAAGTCTCCCCGCCCGATCCCCATCACAATTTGATTGCGGAGCTGGACATAGATTGGAGTGGTGCTTGTGGTATCGAGCTTTATTATCATTCCGATCACTTTCTTTCTGTAAGTATCGTTTGTATCAGTAATTATAATACAAATGATACTGCAATGTCAAGCATTTCTGTCAATATGAAAGCAAAAAGCCTGCTACCATTCAAGTAACAGGCCTCGTATCATTCATATCTTGCTCGCTCACCGCCGATGAGCTTTGGTCTTGTCCGAGCCGCTACAATTGGCGCTTCTCCGATCTGCCTTACTTTGAGGCGGACAGGTACGGCTACGTGAGCTAGGTGCATCCCAATTAGAGTTCCGCCGATGTCGATGCCGGCCTTAGCGCAGATCTCCTCTACCAGAACAGGATCTGTAAACTGACTCCAGGCCATGGTCGCGAGGGAGCCGCCTGCTTTCTCGTGTGGGATAGCGCAGACGATTTCTAAGTCTCTCGTCTGGGCGAGTTCCCGCTCCACGACGAGGGCGCGGTTTAAGTGCTCACAGCACTGCACTGCTAGATATAAACCGCAGGCTTGGAGGATTGGATATAGCCCTGTGAAGATGGCTTCTGCAATTTCTAAACTCCCGGATTGCCCTATGCGGGCACCCGCGACTTCGCTTGTGGAACAGCCTACCACGAAGACATCACCGGTGTTGAGATTTGCGCTTTGTAAGAGTTCTGCGAGGGCGTCTGTTGTTTCTTTTTTGATTTGATCTAGCATGGCTTTTCCTCCCTTTTGGCAGGTATTAGAGCTTTGTTTATTGTACTATAAATCTGTTTGTATGGCAAATTTTTCACAAAGTCAAATAGAAAAGCTTGCAATATTTTAAAAAAGTGGTATAATCTTAAGGATTGAATTTGCTTAAAAGCTGTTCCTTTGGACATACTGAACGTAAGTATTCCACGAAAAAGAGGGTGACTTTTTGGATCGTTATCTCATTAAAGGCGGAAATCCACTGAGGGGCGAAGTTGAAATCAGCGGCGCGAAGAATGCTGTTGTGGCAATTATCCCTGCAACGCTTATGGTTGAAGGTGTTTGCCGTCTTGAAAATGTACCGCAGATTAGTGATGTGTCTCTGCTTCTACAAATTTTAGAGCAGATGGGCGCTACTATACGGCGGATTAATCGCAACACCATTGACATTGATTGTAGTAAAGTCGAAAAACCGGCTGAGGCTTCTGAGCTGATGCGGAAGATTCGTGCTTCTTACTATCTAATCGGGGCGGCTCTTGGTCGTTTTGGTCATGCGGAAGTCTCTATGCCCGGCGGTTGTGACCTTGGGGCTCGTCCCATTGACCAGCATATCAAAGGCTTCCACGCCATGGGCGGTGCGGTTGAGGTTGCAAACGGCATCATCTATGCTGACGCGCCTAATGGACTTGTCGGCGGGGCCGTTTATCTGGATGTTGTAAGCGTTGGCGCTACTATGAACATCATGATGGCAGCCACTTTAGCTCAAGGTAAGACAACGATCGAAAACGCAGCAAAAGAGCCGCATATTGTTGACTTGGCCAACTTCTTAAACTCCATGGGCGCTGATATCCGCGGGGCAGGTACCAGTGTGATCCGTGTATATGGCACAAAGAAACTGACAGGCGGGGCTTATTCTATTATTCCCGATCAGATTGAAGCAGGAACATACATGGCAGCGGCGGCTGCGACAGGCGGCGAAGTGCTTGTCAAAAATGTGATCCCGAAGCACTTGGATTGTATTACCTCAAAGCTCCAAGAAATGGGCGTTACCGTCCGTGATTTGGGCGAGGCGGTTTTAGTGAAGTGTGATAAGCCCCTTACCCGGGCGAATATTAAGACGATGCCTTATCCGGGCTTCCCTACGGATATGCAGCCCCAACTCGGCGCGGCGCTTTGCCTTGCCAGTGGGACGAGCATTATCACAGAGAGTATTTGGGACAATCGGTATCGTTATTTGGATGAACTCAAGAAAATGGGTGCTCAGGTTCAGGTGGATGGAAAAACCGCTGTGATTGAAGGGGTTTCCTCTTTCACAGGTGCTCCTGTCTCTTGCTGTGATCTCCGGGCTGGGGCGGCACTTGTGATTGCCGGGCTTGCGGCACAGGGCGAGACGATTGTGGAACAGATTCATTATATCGAACGCGGGTATGAGAATTTAGTCGAAAAAATGCGAAGCCTTGGGGCGGATATCGAATATTTGAAGGCGCCGATTGATCCGGAGCAGGATTCG
>Ga0131853_10003561_pt1 | contig 27900 bp, 28 predicted proteins | sample TergutLab28metaG_FD_92764 | JGI IMG/M metagenome (GOLD analysis project Ga0131853, IMG submission 92764) | Labiotermes labralis P1 segment gut microbial communities from Petit-Saut dam, French Guiana - Lab288 P1 (version 2) (version 2) | ecosystem: Host-associated > Arthropoda: Insects >...
ACTATTGAACTGCCGAATGAGGATTTTGAAATGTCTTTTACCTACGGCCCCACTCGCCACCGCCGGCAAGTGAACCTAAACAATCGCAATTCCAAGACGAGCATAAACCGCTATTACATGCCTGGTCTTTATAAGTAATTCCATACACAAAGATAAGAGTATTTTTTGATTTAAGCAACTTTTTTTAATTTTAATTCTGTAAATTCTTTGATTGTAAGATTCCCCAAGGCCGAATGTCTGGACTTCCTAACCAATTCCGTACACAGAGAACAAAGTTTTGGCCATGCTCTTTGTGTCCAGAATTAGTTGGAAAATCCAGAATCTACCGTTTAATAAAATTTGTAAACAATGTCTTGACTTTTTGCAAAATTTGTTGTAACTTTGCAAAGCAATATTGTATTTGCACTCTTTACATCAAAAATTAAAATCAAAATACCATGAAACCCACTCACGTTGAGCACATTGGGATTGCTGTTGACAATCTCGAAGAAAGCATCAAGTACTACGAAACTATACTTGGTTTAAAATGTTATGCGGTTGAAGAAGTCGCCGAACAAAAAGTTAAAGTCGCGTTTTTCCAAGTTGGCGACACGAAAATCGAACTTTTGGAAACAACCGATCCGGAAGGGCCTATCGGCAAATTTGTTGAGAAAAAAGGGCCTGGCGTTCATCACATTGCCTTTGCTGTTGAAAGCGTTAGCGAAGCTCTGAAAGCTGCCGAAGAAAAAGGCATCGCACTTATCGACAAAACACCTCGCATAGGTGCAGAAGGTTTAAAAATTGGCTTTTTGCACCCAAAATCTACGCATGGTGTATTAACGGAATTTTGTAGTAAATCATAAGAATCAGTATCATGACATTTGAAGATAAAATCCAGCTTTTGCTTGACAATCGTGCAAAAGCCAGACTCGGTGGCGGACAAACACGCATCGATGCTCAACACGCAAAAGGCAAACTCACAGCTCGCGAACGTATCGAACTCCTTTTAGATGAAGGCTCTTTTGAAGAATTCGACATGTTTGTAAAACATCGTTGTACAGACTTCGAGATGCAAAAACAAACATTTTTGTCTGATGGTGTAATAACCGGATATGGTACAATCGACGGACGTTTGGTGTACGTATTTTCGCAAGATTTCACGGTGTTTGGAGGTTCGCTTTCAGAAACGTTTGCAAAAAAAATCTGCAAAGTGATGGATATGGCGATGAAAGCCGGCGCACCGCTAATCGGCATCAACGATTCGGGTGGCGCACGTATTCAGGAAGGTGTTCAAAGTTTGGCCGGTTATGCCGAAATTTTCCAGCGCAACATCATGGCATCCGGTGTGATTCCTCAAATCTCAGCTATTTTCGGGCCTTGTGCCGGAGGTGCCGTGTATTCACCTGCTCTCACCGACTTCATTATGATGTCGAAAGAAAACAGCTATATGTTTGTAACCGGTCCTAAAGTGGTAAAAACCGTGACTAACGAAGATGTAACTGACGATAAACTTGGTGGTGCCATGGTTCACGCTTCCAAATCGGGTGTTACGCACTTCGTTTGTGAAACCGAACAGGATGGTTTGGCAATGATTCGCAAACTCCTTTCTTTTTTACCTCAAAACAATTTGGAAGAGGTAGCGCCAATGGTTTGCACGGATCCAATCGAACGTTTGGACGATGCTCTCAACACCATTATTCCCGACAACCCGAACAAACCCTATGATGTAAAAGAAGTAATCAATGCACTTGTGGATAATGGCGAATTTTTAGAAGTTCATCGTTATTTTGCGCAAAATTTGGTAGTTGGATTTGCACGTTTCAACGGTATTTCAGTAGGTATTGTGGCTAATCAGCCTGCTGTTTTTGCCGGCGTTCTGGATATTAACGCTTCTCGCAAAGGTGCGCGTTTTGTGCGTTTCTGCGATGCGTTCAACATTCCTTTGATAACGTTGGTAGACGTTCCCGGATTTTTGCCCGGAACTACGCAAGAATACGGCGGTATCATTATTCATGGTGCAAAATTCTTGTTTGCGTATGGTGAAGCAACGGTTCCAAAAATCACGATCACCCTTCGCAAATCTTATGGTGGTGCGCATTGCGTGATGAGTAGTAAACAACTTCGTGGCGACATCAACTATGCTTGGCCATCTGCCGAAATAGCTGTAATGGGCGCAAGTGGCGCAATAGAAGTGCTCTATGCACGTCAGGCGAAAGACATTTCCAATCCGGAAGAACGTGCAAAATTCATTGCCGATAAAGTACAAGAGTACGAAGATAAATTTGCGAACCCTTACAATGCTGCACAATACGGCTATATAGACGATGTTATCGAACCGCGTAATACACGTTTCCGTATTATTCGAGCACTGCAATCGTTGGCAACGAAAAAAGATACGAATCCTTTGAAAAAACACGATAATATTCCACTTTAAACACAATTTGAGACATGAATACACCTGACGAAATTTTGGTTTTACAACCGATCAGTGATGGAGCGGTGCTTCTTTTAGTGTTGACGGGGATGGTAGCTTTATATATTGTGTACAAACGGTATGGAAAACCTGTTGTCGAAAATCATCGCATTAAACGTCATGCTAAACATAAACATACCTCACAAGAAATAGAAGACGATCTACTCGATATTCCAAGCAATGTATTGGCTGGTAGTGAAGAGTTTGCAGCCATTGCAACTGTAATTCACATGTATCACAGCGAGTTGCACGATGAAGAAACTACCATCATGACCATCAACAAGGTGGCACGTGCTTATTCACCGTGGAGTTCTAAACTCTATTTTCAAAATCAATACTTCAATTTATACAGAAGACGCTAATACCACGAATCTCATAATCCTACAGGGCTCGATACAACCTTAATACAAAAATAAAATATTCCGTATGAAAAAATATAAATTTACAATCAACGATATCTCTTACGAAGCAAAAATTCTTAGTGTTGTAGACCAAGTTATCACGTTAGAATTGAATGGTTCAACGTACGAAGTTACACTTGATAAAGAAAATCAACAAACCAAAACACCAAAATTAGTTGTTCAAGCGGCGCCTGTTGCAACTGCAAACGATATTGCGAAAACCGCTCCTGCTACAGCTCTTGGCGATATAAAGTCGCCACTTCCCGGAACGATTACAGGTGTTCTTTGTAAAGTCGGTGATACAATTTCAATCGGTCAAAAAGTAATCACACTCGAAGCCATGAAAATGGAAAACAATATCGAATCTGATAAAGCCGGAGTGGTTAAAGAAATTAAAGTCAGCAAAGGCACTGCTGTGATGGAAGGTGATATTCTGATTGTTATTGGATAGCAATAATTACGAATTACGAATGAATGTTGTGTCCAATTCGTAATTCGTAATTTTATTTTTACCATTCCGCAATAGCATCTATTCCACCTTTAACAACCTGTTCGAGACTAACTAAAACTTTTGCATCCAACGGTAAAAACAAATCCACGCGAGAGCCGAATTTGATAAATCCCAACTCTTGATTTTGTTTTACCATTTCACCTTCTTTAGAATAGCAAACAATACGACGAGCAACAGCTCCCGCGATTTGACGAACCAAAACTTCTTTGCCGTTAGCATGTTCAAGGACGATGGTCGTACGTTCATTCAACGTGGATGACTTCGGATGCCAAGCTACTAAATATTTTCCGGGATGATACTTGTAAAATTTGACTTTCCCGTTTATGGGATAACGATTCACATGCACATTGAGCGGTGACATAAACACTGAAACCTGTAAACGTTTACCTTGAAAATATTCGGGTTCTTCAACTTCTTCAATAATCACGATTTTTCCGTCGCACGGACAAATCAGTTGATTGTCGTTGTAGGTCATTTTGCGTTTTGGCATTCGGAAAAAATACAACACAAAAAAACTAAATATAGCAACAATTCCGATAACAATGTAGGGGATACACATTATCCACTCGAATTTACAACAGAGAAAAAATGCTGTAAAAATTAATACTGTAGAAACGGTAAACGTAGTGGCAATGATTGTGCGGCCTTCTTTATGAAAATACATGGGTTTGTTTTTTGTTTCGTAAATTATCCTAAAATTTCAGCAAGTATTTATAGTTGTCTTATTTCCATTTTTTTGCAAAGATACAAAAAAAAATCGTATCTTTGCAAAAAATATCATTATGAATACTGAATTAAACGATCAAGAACAATTTCGCCGTCAAGCACTGGACGAACTTCGCCAACTGAATATTAACCCCTACCCTGCTGATGAATTCCCTGTAAATACCACTACTACAGAGATTTTGGAGAATTTTCCGAAAAATCATACATTGTATCAAAACGTAAGTATCGCAGGCAGAATTATGAGTCGCCGTGTGATGGGTGCTGCATCGTTTGTGGAGTTGAGAGATTCACACGGAAAAATTCAACTTTATATCAAACGTGATGATATTTGCGAAGGCGAGGATAAAACCTTGTACAATACTGTTTTCAAAAAACTCATGGATATTGGCGATTTTATTGGTGTTACAGGTAACGTGTTTATTACGCAAATGGGCGAAATCAGTATTCATGTGAAGTCGCTCACGATGTTGAGTAAATCGCTCAAACCCTTACCAATCGTGAAAGAGAAAGACGGTGAAGTGTTTGATGCGTTCACGGATCCCGAACAACGCTATCGTCAGCGTTATGTAGATTTGATTGTAAATCCGCACATCAAAGACACGTTTATCAAACGCACAAAGATCATCAATACCATTCGAAATTACTACAACGAACAAGGTTTTCTCGAAGTGGATACGCCGATTTTGCAAGCCATTCCGGGTGGCGCTGCTGCACGTCCGTTTACCACGCATCACAATGCTTTGGATATACAGTTGTATTTGCGGATTGCCAATGAACTTTATTTAAAACGCTTGATTGTCGGAGGCTTCGATGGGGTTTACGAATTTTCTCGAAATTTCAGAAATGAAGGTATGGATCGTACGCATAATCCCGAATTTACGTGTATGGAAGTGTATGTAGCGTATAAAGATTACAACTGGATGATGAAAAATACCGAAAATTTAATTGAGCGGATTGCCTTAGAGCTCAATAGCACAACGGATTTTCAGGTTGGCGATAAAACCATTAGTTTCAAAACACCGTTCAAACGCTTGTCGATGCTCGAAGCCATCAAAACTTATACAGGCGTTGATGTTAGCGGAATGAATGAGGAACAACTTCGCGAAGTTTGTAAATCATTGCGCATTTCAACTACGCCGGAAATGGGCGTTGGCAAATTGATTGATGCAATTTTTGGCGAAAAATGCGAACATCATTTGGTTCAACCAACGTTCATCACAGATTACCCGATTGAAATGTCGCCACTAACCAAAAAACATCGCGACAATCCTGCGTTAACCGAACGTTTCGAATTATTCGTAAACGGTAAAGAAATCGCTAACGCCTATTCCGAATTAAACGACCCGATTGACCAGCGCGAACGTTTCGAAGACCAATTCAGACTCATGGAAAAAGGCGATGATGAAGCCATGTTCATAGATCAAGATTTCTTACGTGCATTGGAATACGGCATGCCTCCGACCGCAGGATTGGGCATTGGAATCGACCGTTTGGTGATGTTCATGACTAATTCACCATCCATTCAAGACGTGCTGTTTTTTCCGCAAATGCGACCTGAAAAACGGATCGTTCAGACTGAGGAAAGTTAGACGGCTATTTCTGCTTCTTCGATTTTCGTCTATTGCAATCTCTAAAAAATATTGAATTATGACAGACACATTAACAACAATTACAGGAATTATTGAATCCAGATCCTATGATGGTATTGACCTCATAAATAAAGTAGACGCCTTCTACAATAATGCTTGGGGAAAACTGATTATATTTGGAACTATCGTCTTTACTCTCGTTGGGCTTATTGTTCCTTGGTCAATACAAAGGTATCAAAATAAACTCTTAAAACTAAGTGAGGAGTCGTTAAAAAAGGATATCAAAGATCAGACCGATAAAATAAAGGGAGAAATTTTTGATGAATTATCAAAGAAAGTGGAAGAAAAAATAAAAGAATATGATGTAAAAATTGACGAATTAAAAGCCGAAATGAATGCAACAGCATTCCATTTGCAAGGAAATACATTTCTTGAAAAAGGCAGTTATAAAAATGCATTAGGAGATTTTATAATTGCAGCACGTGATTACTTGAAATGCAATGACTATCTGAATTTACAGGGTGTTTTAAGTGAAATTTCTGTTTGTTTATCAAAACTTTCAATTGAAGAAATAGAAGAGCTAAAAATTATTAATTCTGACATCGGTTTGCTAATTGAAAAATTAGAGGAAAAGAATAATAATGGGGCATTAACTCAAATAATACGAGATATCAAATTGGAGGTGCAAAAGGCTTCTAAGAGAATTAAAGAAAAACCACAGGAAGAATAATATCACGCTGACGTGGATTTGTAGCCGTGCCCGAAATTACAAGACGAGTTGCACCAAAAGTCAATCACTTTCTAATTTCTTTATTTGAAACTTTTGTCGTAACTTTGCAGTGTCGAGAAAATCTATTCATATGACAACTCTTGAAATTATTGTAGCCTCTTTTGGTATTGTAGCAACCACTCTTATACCTCCGTCGTTGTATTCAAGCAGGTTCATACCTGCCTTTTTTATTTGTTAATAAGAAGGGTCAATACCCGTACTTTTCGCCCCAAAGCGATTTCAGCCAAGCGCGCAATTCTTTTTCGCGAGCATTGTTTTGCGGTTCGTAAAGTTTTGTTCCCGAAATAGCATCAGGTAAAAGTTCTTGATGTGCAAAATTACCTTCAAAATCATGAGCGTATTTATAATCTTTGCCGTAACCGATGTCTTTCATAAGTTTAGTTGGAGCATTGCGAATTGGCAACGGAACGGGCAAATCTCCAGTTTTTCGAACCAAATCCAAAGCCTTATCAATTGCCAAATACGACGCATTGCTTTTTGGTGATGTGGCTAAATAAATCGTAGTTTGCGAAAGCGGAATTCGACATTCGGGGTAACCGATTTTATTCACAGATTCAAAACAGGCATTCGCAAGCAAAATCGCGTTGGGATTGGCATTGCCGATGTCCTCGGAAGCCAAAATTAATAATCGTCGTGCAATAAATTTAGGATCTTCGCCCGCTTCAATCATGCGTGCCAAGTAATACACCGCTGCATTCGGATCACTTCCGCGAATGGATTTGATGAACGCGGAAATTACATCGTAATGCATTTCGCCCGATTTATCATACAACGCCAAATTCTGCTGAATGGTGTCTAAAACCAAGACATTTGTAACCTCAATCTCATCACTTTTCGACGATTGTGAGGCAACAACGATTTCCAAAGCATTCAATAGTTTTCGCGCATCGCCTCCCGAAACCCGCATCAATGCTTCGGTTTCTAAAAGTACAACATTCTTTTTCTCAACCGTTTTATAATGTAAAACTGCTGTATCCAACAATTGGCGCAGTTCTTCCTCGCTCAAATTTTTCAAAATATAAACCTGACATCTCGATAAAAGTGGTGAAATCACTTCAAACGATGGGTTTTCAGTGGTTGCACCGATCAATGTTACAATACCTTTCTCCACCGCGCCCAACAACGAATCCTGTTGCGATTTATTGAACCGATGAATTTCATCAATAAACAAAATCGAATTGAAACTGTGTTTGGCACGTTCAATTATATCGCGCACATCCTTCACTCCCGAATTGATTGCGCTTAGCGAGTAAAAGGGTTGTTTGAGATGTTGCGAAATCAGCAACGCTAATGTCGTTTTTCCAACGCCCGGAGGTCCCCAAAGAATCATCGACGGAATTCGTCCCGAATCAATCGCTTTGCGCAACACAGCGCCTTCGCCAACCAAATGTTTTTGACCGATGTAATCCTCTAAATGTTTGGGGCGTAATTGTTCTGCGAGTGGAATATTCATATTTTTTATATTTTTGTTGCTAAAAACGCCATTGTATCAATACCATCGGCATAATCGAAAAGGCTTGGTTTTTGTGCCTGTCCGAATGGAATGGTGGTGGCTTCGACTCCGCTCTGCCATCGATCGTTGGACTCGGACATTGAGCGTAGTTGAAATATCCAAACAATACATTGCAGTTGATTTTTTTGTGATTCCAAAACGTGCCGAACATCCGCTAAATCTGAATAATATTCGTAATGAACTACAGAAATCGGCGGAGTTAAAGCCGAATTTTCAATTAAGGTGAATACACCTGCATTAATGGTTTTTCGTGCATTCAGCGCCGAAACCACTTGTTGATACTGATAATTGCTCTGATACAAATGATGGTATTCCAAACTTTGGAACAATTCTTTTTTACTTTGAACAGCCTCTATTAAAGATTGAAAATCGTAATTTTTCGGTACAAACAACTTCGTCACATTGCGACAACCTAAGCCGAAATATCGAAACATATCTTCAAATAGACCTCGCAATTCATCCATGTTTTCAGTGCCATCCAAAATTGCACAACTGTTGCGATGTCCGCGAATAATATGCGGATATTTTTGGAAATACTCGTAAAAATGCTCCACAGCGTGATGTCCTCCTGTTGCAATTACGGCGTCAAATCCTTTAATTACATGGTCTTCAAAACAAATCCGTTCGGAAAATTTGGGTTCAATATCAATTAATTTTTCTGCCAAATACCGTAACAAAATAGTATCTTTCGACGATAATTTACACAGAATTCTATGTCCCGAAACCAACACCGCCAAAAAATCTCGAAAGCCCACCAATGGCAGATTTCCTGCCATAACCACGGCAACGGTTTTTTGTAGAGAGGCACGGCAGTGCGTCTCTACGTGTTGTAAAAACGGATAATGTATAGTCCAATTATTCAGATTTTTTTCGTCTAAATCTTCAACAATGCCATTCAAAGCAAATCGAATATTCTCATCTGTAAACCATGGATTTTCTTGGCTTGCACGAACTAAAATAGTTGTAAATTCGGCATTTCCGGAACGTAATTGCTCATTCAAAAAAACACCTAATTTCACAAATGCCAACAACCGATTTTCAAAAGTCATATTTTTTTTGTATCTTTGTAAAATGAAGAACAAAGTTACGAAAAATATTTCAATTATTGCAATATGGCTGTTTTTCTCGTCTTGCGGGCATTCTCAGCAAGCATCTCAACGAATTCCAGAGCCAACATTTGATTTTGCGAAAGCAGAAACTGAATTGGCAGAACTTTTTGACACCGTGTCAAAAGGTGAAAATCAACACATCCGATACGATGCCAATGAACGCTTTTTGAAACTTTTGAAAAACACATTGGCTGAAAAGGGAGCCTTTGACTACCCGTTCGTAAATCTCGCTTGCCAAAAGTTGATACCCCAAGACAAAAAATTTCGTATGTTCAACTGGGCAGTTCGGAGAGATGATGGTATAGAATATTTTGCAGTAATGATGGTGCATAACCAACGAAAGAAGGAGTATGAAATTATCCAATTAATTGACGGTAGCGATGAGATATTTGATTTGCCGAATGCCATACTCGGTAAGGATAATTGGTTTGGGGCATTTTACAGCGAATTAATTCAAACGGAAGCCAACGGGCGCAAGTATTACACGCTGTTAGGCTGGAACGGAAACGACAAAACCGTTAACCGAAGACTAATTGAAATTTTGACATTCAAGCCCAACGGTGAACCGGTTTTTGGAGCAGATATTTTTACAAATCACAGAGGACGGAAAGAAAATTTCAAACGCAGAATCTTCGAGCATTTTCGCAGAGGATCGATGATTTTGCGCTACGATTTTCAAGCATATTCCGAGCCCATCGGAACACCGAAACCTGGGCAAAAACAGAAAGAAAAATTAATCAAAGCCAACATGATCGTGTTCGATCGCTTAGTGCCTCGAAACCCTGAATTGAGGGGCAGTACGGAAGCCTACGTTGCTGCAGGCGGTGTGTATGATGCCTATGTTTGGATAAATGGCCGCTGGACATTAAAAACCGATATTTTGGCTCGAAATCCCGAGCCTCCTAAAAAAAGACGACAAAGGCGTTGATATGGAATAGTATTGTTGTATAGGCGTTGCGCGCAACGCTCATACCCTTAATACTGGATATCCAAATCCAAAACCTCGCGAAGTCGCTTCAATTCAGGATTTTTTTCAGAAAGTTTAGCAAATTTTTCGCCCGGTGTATAAAGTATGTCTTGGATTTTTTTCTCGTCAACAATCGTTTTTAATTGCAACGAAGCATTGACTAATTTAGAGCGAAGAAAATTCATCAAATTTGTTTTTTTCTGTAATAACATATTTTCCGAAACGTGGCTTGCCACAATGACTTCAAGGGTTTGCTCATTTATTCGAACTTCCGACGTCTGAAGTATATTTGCAAATGCAGGATCATCGCTATTGGCTTCGGCATACGACTTCCAAGCGTTTTGGACATCCTCAAGAGTTAGTTCTTGGGAATTTTCTGTGATGTTTACGCCTTCTACTTTTGGTTTTGAAGGCTCTTCTAATGCAGCTTTTAGAGAAATTGCGGACTTGGGTTTTGTTGTTGTTTGTACAGGATTTTTGACGTCCTCGTTGGGGCGGGGTTCCCCCCCGCCCATATTAGGGGAATTTGCAACGGTATCATTAGGGCGAGGATGAACCTCGCCCGTACTGGGAATATTCACCGATTGTTGTATAGGATTGGCAGGTGCAATAAACGGCGGTGGTTCGGGCTTTACATCAGTTTCGGGTAAAAAAAAACTGGCGATTTGCATTAACGCAATTTCTACTGAAAGGCGTTTATTGTTTGCATTTTTGTAGTTCAAATCGCATTGGTTGTTAATGTCTAAGGCTTTGATCAAAAACGTCACTGAACAAGCTTGCGACTGCTGCAAATATTTGGCTTTGATGGTTTCGCCAACCTCTAACAAATTCACAGTTTGTGAATCTTTGCATATTAACAAATTACGTAAATGTTCACCAAGCCCGATAATAAAATGTTGACCGTCAAAACCACGATCCATAATTTCATTGAAAATTCGCAAACTACTTGGTAAATCACCTTTCAAGAAAGCGTCCACAATTTGAAAATAGTAATCATAGTCTAACACATTCAAATTTTCAATCACCGATTGATAGGTAAGATGATTACCCGAAAAACTCACTAATTGATCAAACATTGAAAGCGCGTCGCGCAAGCCTCCGTCGGCTTTTTGTGCAACGATGTGCAATGCGTCAGGTTCAGCAACAATATTCTCTTTTTCGGCAATTTTTGCCAAATGATTAGAGATATCTTCAATCTTAATTCGTTTAAAATCGAAAATTTGACAACGGGATAAAATCGTTGGTAAAATCTTGTGTTTTTCTGTAGTTGCCAAGATGAATTTAGCGTACGCAGGTGGCTCCTCTAACGTTTTCAAAAACGCGTTGAAAGCAGCAGTTGAGAGCATGTGAACCTCATCAATGATGTAGATTTTATATTTGCCGACTTGTGGCGGAACACGCACTTGGTCTATCAAACCACGAATATGCTCTACACCATTATTCGATGCCGCATCTAATTCGTGAATGTTGTACGATGCATTGTTTTTGAAACTTTCGCACGATTCGCAAACCCCACAAGCCTCCATGTTTTCAGCCGGATTGAAGCAGTTGATAGTACGTGCTAAAATCCGGGCACACGTCGTTTTTCCGACACCACGCGGTCCACAAAACAAAAAGGCGTGTGTCAGTTGTCCGCTTTTAATTGCATTTTTCAAAGTTGTGGTAATCGCCTCTTGCCCAACCACCGTATCAAACGTCTCAGGGCGATATTTCCGTGCAGAAACAATATAATTTTCCATAATCGTACAAATTCAGTTTACAAAGATACGAAAAAAAAATGAAGAAAAAAAAACTTGCAAAATCAAAAAAAAAATCGTATCTTTGCACTCCAATTTTAAAACCAATAAAAAATGCCGGTAAGAATCAGACTACAAAGACAGGGTAAAAAAGGTCAACCTTTTTACCACATTGTCGTAGCGGATGGTCGTGCACCACGAGACGGGAGATTTATCGAAAGACTTGGCACGTACAACCCTATGACCAATCCTGCGACAATTACGATTGACGTGGACAAAGCCGTTAAATGGATGCGCAATGGAGCGCAACCTTCCGATACGGTAAAAACATTGCTTTCGCACAAAGGTGCAATGCTGAAACATCACTTGTTAAAAGGTGTTGACAAAGGTGCATTGACCGTTGAACAAGCCGAAACAAAATTCCAAACATGGGTTGCGGAAAAAGAAAGTAAAATCAATGCGATTGCAGTTGAAGGTAAAAACGAAGCTCGTAATGCCATGAAAAAACGCTTGGAAGCAGAAGTTAAAGCCAACGAAGCCAAAGCTAAAGCCATTGAAGCGAAAAAGGCTGCTGCTGAAAAAGCTGCAGAACCTGTTGCGGAAGAAGTTCCTGCAGAAGCCGTTGTTGAAGAAATTCCAGCCACTGAAGAGGCTGCTCCTGCTGAAGAAACAACTGAGATTCCTGCGGAATAAGTTTAGTAAAAATTCTATGAAAAGCGTCTTTATCAAAGGCGCTTTTTTGGTAAAAGGTTAAAGGTGAATGGTTTTCTTTACACTTACCTTAACCCTTTACCTTTAGCCTTTGACCCTTTTATGTTTCATTTCAAACAATTCAACGTATCTCATGAAAAAAGTTCGATGAAAGTCGGAACAGACGCTATATTATTAGGCTGTCTTGCAGATGTTTCGGGGAATGCTGCGTTGGAAGTGGGCTGCGGTTGCGGTGTGATTTCGTTGATGTTGGCGCAACGTTTCCAAAGTTTAAAAATTACGGCGATAGATATTCACAAACCTTCTGTTGAAGAGGCTTTCGAGAATTTTCAAAACAGCATTTGGAACGGTAGGTTGAGCGTTGAAAACAAACCTTTACAAGAATTTTCTGCTAATTTTTATGATAAATTCGACGCGATTGTGAGCAATCCCCCATTCTTCTCAAAATCGCTTCAATCGCCAAATACAGACCGAACAAATGCTCGACATGCCACAACCTTGACTTACGATAATTTGATTTTGTGTAGCGAAAAATTATTGACACCGCAGGGCAAACTTTCGGTAATTATTCCAATGTTAGAATATGCAAATTTTCAAAAACGTATCGCACAATCCAAATTACAAATTCATCGAATTTTACACGTATTTGGAGCTAATAAAGAAAATCCGAAACGTGCAATTTTGGAATGTGGTTTTGAGAAAAACCCATTAGTAGAAAAATCATTTTTTCTACACAACAATTCCAATAATTATTCGGATGAATATTTAGAACTCACCAAAGACTTTTTGTTCCTCAATCACAACAAATAAAAATCAATCAATCCTTCGGGTGCATGCGTAGTAATATTTTGGTTTTCACGATTAATGTCTACAATAAATTCATCTAAAATCGGAATTAAAATTTCTTTTCCCGATAAATGTTTGATTTGAAAAATCGGCTGAGGCCCGTTATCCATAATGTTTTCGAGTATTCCGATTTCGCCATGATTAACATCTTTCATCGAAAAACCAATCACTTCGTGAAAATAAAATTTATTGCCGTCCAACTTTGGAAGCGCTGCTAATGGTAAATACAACTTCGCACCGATCAGCATTTGCACATTGTCAGTATGCACGTCTTGAAATTTCACAACAGCGTGATTATTTTTTAGTCGAATATTTTCGATGAAATATGGGATAAGTTGTCCTTTCAGTTCTACGAAAACTGCATCCAAAGTTGCATAATTTTGGGGTTCATCAACGTCTAAAAAAATATCTACTTCGCCTTTATAGCCGAATGCTTTGGTGATGATGCCGAGGTAGAAACAGTCTGATGTCGTCATTTGATTTTGATAGTCATATTGTAAAGCAACCTTACATACGGTTGTTTTTTTGCAAAGATACGATTTTTTTTCGTATCTTTGCAGAAAAAAGTCATGAGAGCATTATTTTTAACTTTAATTCTTGCATTTTCGTTGAATGCATGCACGTATGAAAAGTCGACCAAACCATATTCGGGTGGTAAAACCCTTGAAGTCTTGGTTGTTTGTGATAAAAGTGATTTTACATCTGCTGTCGGTGATACGTTACGTGCATTTTTCATGAGACCTGACCTCGCGCTAAATCAAGCCGAACCGCTGTTTTCATTGGCGAACGTTCCGTTAAGTACGTTTGAAAATACCGACATGTTTAGACGTATGCGAAACATAATTTTGATCATTTTCACACCTGATAAATCACCTAAATTCTCGGTCAGACAAGATGTTTGGGCAACAAATCAAGTTGTGTTTCAATTCGATGTGCCGAATAGAGAGGCATTTTTTACCTTGTTCCAAGAAAAACGTGACTTAATGATGCAAGCGTTTTACAGTAGAGAACGTGCTCGCATTATCAGAACGTTCAGAACCGCTGAAAATGTTGCGATCTCCGAGCGTTTGCTGAAAACATTTGGCTTCAGGCTCGTTGCTCCCGAAGGGTTTCGAATTCTTACGTCCACACCGGATTTTGTTTCAATCAATAAAGAAGCCAAAGACTATGGACAAAATTTGATGGTTCACACGTATCCTTATACTGCCAACAGTTTCAAACAAAGCGATATTCTCCGTGTACGCAATGAAATTGCGAGAAAACATATTTTTGGACCTCTCGAGGGTTCATACATGACCACTGAAACCCTAGTGCCACCGATAAGTACAGAAGTCAATCTCAACGGCCGATATGCTATTGAGACTCGCGGATTGTGGAAATTGGTGGGCGATTTCATGGGAGGACCATTTATCAATTACGTGTTTTTAGATGAAGAACGGAATCAAATGGTGATGATTGATGCCTTTTTGTATTCGCCCAAAAAAGGCAAGCGTGATTTGTTGATGCAGCTGGAAGCTATTGTGTATTCGATAGATAGAATTGAAAATTGAGAATGGAGAATTGAGAATTGAGAATTAAAGAAACCATATCATTAAAAAAAATCAATACATTTGGAATTGACGTAAATGCTCGGTATTTCTGTGAAATCGAAACTATCGAAGATTTACAGACGCTTGTTTCGGCTGAAATTTTTCAAAATAATCCTCATTTAATTTTGGGCGAAGGTGCAAATGTTTTATTTACAAAAAATTTTGACGGATTGGTGATAAAGCCTGTCTTTAAAGGAATAGAAGTTGTTCGCGAAACACATGACGAAATTTTTGTTAAAGCATATTCAGGCGAAGTGTGGCCTAATGTTGTGATGTATTGTTGCGAAAAAAATTGGAATGGATTAGAAAATTTGGCTTATATTCCGGGCAGCGTGGGTGCTTCACCAATTCAAAATATCGGGGCTTATGGCGTTGAAATCAAGGATGTATTAGATTCACTAGAAGCGTTTAATCTTGAGACCAAAACTATTGAAATTTTTCAAAATTCTGATTGCAAATTTGATTATCGCGAAAGTGTGTTTAAGAACGAATACAAAGGAAAATATGTGATTTGTTCAGTAACATTTCGATTGTCGAAAATTCCAAAATTCAACACAGATTACTCTGCCGTAAATGACGAGTTGAAACGTTTAAACAGTTCCGAATTATCTGCGAAAGCCATTGCTATAGCCATCACGAACATTCGCAAATCCAAACTTCCTGACCCTTCCGAAATAGGAAGCGCAGGTAGTTTTTTCAAAAATCCGACTGTTTCTGAAGAAATTTATCAATCGTTGAAAAAGCAATATCCGAATATTGTAGCTTATCTCACAGATTTCGGTGTAAAATTATCAGCAGGCTGGCTCATCGAACAAGCCGACTGGAAAGGGTTTCGCGAAGGCGATGCAGGAGTGCATTTACAACAAGCGCTCGTGCTCGTGAATTACGGAAATGCAACCGGTATAGAAATTTTGAATCTTGCACAAAAAATTATAGATTCCGTGAAATCCAAATTTGGGGTGGAATTGATGCCAGAGGTAAATATTATCTAATCGCTATCCTTTCGACTCATTTCACGACGAAGATCCTTTTCCTTGATAGTTTCACGTTTGTCGTAGGCTTTTTTGCCTTTAGCTAAGGCAATGTTTAGTTTAGCGTATCCGCGTTCGTCGATGTATAAAAGTGATGGAATAATCGTTAAACCTTTGTCTTTACTGCGGAGTTCGAGCTTGCGAAGTTCTTTTTTAGTGAGCAGAAGTTTTCGATCGGCTTTGGGTAGATGATTGAGATAGGTTCCGAAGCGATATTCGGCAATGTACATGTTTTTTACAAACAACTCGTTGTTGAAAAACGTGCAATACGCATCGGTGATATTCGCCTTTCCTTCACGAATGGATTTTATCTCTGTTCCACGAAGGACAATGCCTGCTGTGAATTTTTCCAAAAAGAAATATTCAAATTCGGCACGCTTGTTTTTAATTTTTATATCGTTGGCTCGTTTACGCATTAAGTTGCAAAATTACGATTTTTTTTGTAACTTTGCAACTATGCTATTTCGAAATTCAAAAAATAAAAGGAGTTTGAGTTGGATTTTCATCAACAGTTTCGCGATTTTTTTCGCTATTCTGCTGATATTTGCAAGAGTTGCAACAGTTGTGAACCCTGAAAAATTTGTTTGGTTTGCCTATTTCGGATTGGGATTTCCTTTTTTGCTTGGGGTTAATATCCTACTGACCGTTTTTTTAATATTCAATCTAAAAAAAATAGCTATTCTCTCGTTATTTGCGATTGGACTGAATTGGTCGAATATTCAAGCTATGGCACAATTCAACAGCGCTGAATTTGACACGAATGAAAAAAAAATAAGAGTACTTTCATACAACGTAAATCTGTTCGATCATCACGGCAACATTAGCTCTGAAAAAGGCCAAACCCAACAAGAGATATTAAATTTTTTAGCGCAAGAAGCTCCTGATATTATCTGTTTTCAAGAGTTTCGAGAGAATTTGAAAGACCCTTCTATTACTCAATTTTTGGCTCAACACGTCGGCTTGAACTATTCCTCCGTATCGCGTCACAACAAGACCGTGGCTTTCGGGAATAAAATATACAGTAAATTTCCAATCCTCCGCGACAGTTTAATTCGATTTGAAAATTCAAATAATATGGTTGTCTTTGCCGATATTTTGGCTTATGGCGACACTATCCGTGTGTTTAATTTTCACTTGGAATCCATTGGATTTCATAAAGATGATGATTTGTTTTATCAAGAGTTGATTAGTGCACCAACAGAAGTTTCCGGCATAAAAAAAGGCACAAAAAATTTGTTGCGAAAAATGAATACAGCATACGCTAAACGCGCTGGGCAAGCGAAAATTTTAGCACAATTAATTGCCGATTCTCCGTATCAAACTATTGTATGCGGCGATATGAACGACATTCCTGTATCATACAGTTATCGACAAATTTCAAAAAACATGAACGATAGTTTTCGCAAACGCGGGTTTGGACTTGGAACATCGTACGGCGGTGTGTATCCATCGTTTCGAATTGATTATATCTTCTTTTCCGATCGTCTTTATTGCGAAAATTTTACAACCATTCGTGTGAAATATTCCGACCATTTTCCAATATGTTCCGATTTAAAACTTACTAAATAATGAGATATTTAACAACCACAGCATTGAGCATTTTTGCTTTAACCGTATTCGCAAAAGGCCCACAAACAGACACGATTGGAATGAAAATCAGTCGTACACAACAAACTATTCAAACAACGACCTATATTGAGCATACTATAGATAGTATTGTGAGTTTGGATCCCAAAACCGGAATTAATAAAATTACGATTTTGACCCACGATACCTTGCGTACAACAGAAACAACAGAAGTTATTGACACAAATTATCTTATTTCTAAACCCCTCAAGTATTGGCAATTAGGGTCACAAAACGAAGCTACAACAACCATCCTTTTCCGAACATATTGGACAGACGGAAATGCAAATTCGTATTCACTATTTCTCAGAAATCAGTCTTTTGCCAATTATTCACGTGGACTTTCATCATGGAGAAACGAATTGGATTGGAGATATGGCATGCAAAAGCAAGGATCAGATCCATTGTTCAAAACACACGATCGATTTGCGATTGAATCTCAGTACGGATTCAGAGCTTCTACCACTTGGAATTACAGTGCTCTTTTTCAGTTTAATACGCAGCTGACTAAAAGTTACGAATCGGCAACTGCTGACAAAGAAAACTATATTTCAAGATTTCTTTCGCCTGCAAGATTTACGTTTGCATTAGGTATGGAATATCAGAGTACTCCCGATAAAAGTGCTTCGAATCGAACAACTCTACTTCTTTCTCCGATAGCCTACAGAGCAACCTATGTGTGGGATACCATTTTGAGTGGACGCTTTGGTATTCATCCACATGAGCATTGGTTGCAAACTTTCGGGCCTATGGCGATGTTAACTAACAAATATAGAGTGAATGAAGATATTGCATTGGGATCGAAATTAGAATTATTTGCGAACATCTTGGACATGAAAGATCCTTTTGTAACCGTAGATTGGAAAGTTAATGTTGATTTTAGGCTTAGCAGATACTTTACATTAAGTTTTGAATCATGGCTAATTTATGATCCTAATGTTTTCTTTGACAGAGACAGAAAAGGAAATCCTGTACCCGAACAGCGTAGATGGCAGTATCAACAAAGTTGGATGTTAAGATTTGTTCATCGATTTACCAATTAACTTTGCCAAATGTCCCAAGCCTGATCGGCTTGCAAATGCAGCATTTCGAGACCATTTTTTATCATAGCACCTTGCGCTTTGGATTTTTGCAGAAACAAAGTTTCTGCGGATGTATAAACCAAATCGTAACACAGAAAATCCGAAGTGATTTTTTCATAAGGCAAGTCCGCACAAGTATCAATATTTGGCATCATGCCAAACGGTGTGGTGTTGATTAAAATGGTTGCTTCGCCAAATCCGGTATGATGAAGGTCTTGATAAGTTAATGCTTCCGAAGTTTTTTGTCGAGAAACAAATTGATATGGAATTTTATGCTTTCGCAAAACAGAGGCTACAGCTGTTGCTGAGCCGCCTGTACCAAAGATTAACGCAGAACGATGATGTGGTCTTAACAACGGTAAAAAACTTTGTTCAAATCCAAAAACATCCGAATTATACCCTATCAACTTCCCATCTTTTTCAAATTTAATAACGTTTACAGCACCTGCCTCGCTTGCAGGGTCGTCTAATCCATCCAAATACGGTATCACGGTCTTTTTGTACGGAATAGTTACATTCAAACCACATAAATCGGCATGTGTTTTCAGAAATTCCGGAAACTCCGAAATATCCGCAATTGGGTACAATTCGTAAGTACAGTTATTCAATTTTTCATGTTCAAATTTTTCCAAAAAATAATCTTTCGAAAAAGATACTTCTAACGGAAAACCAATGAGACCGAATTTTTTCATAATAGATATAGTGAATAAATTCCTCCACAAAGATATAACATTTTTGCAATATATGCAAATTACTTGTATTTTTTTTGCAAAATTACAAACTCAATCTTTACAAAACAAATACATTAACTTAAAAAGTGTTAAAATTGCAAAGATTTAATTTCAAAACCATTTTTTTTTCGTAACTTTGCTGAACTAAAACAACACATTTAACCCAATAACCACCAAAATTAATGATCATGAAAAAGACAACTATCTTATTAGCGTTACTCCTCCTCTATGGATTAGGATACGCACAACAAAATGAAAATTTGCAAACGAAAAGGCAAAAACTCTCAAAAGAAGAGAACATAAATTTTCTTGCAGAAAAAAGACTATCTCGTAAAGCGTCTAATTCGCAAAAGGCGACTTTACACACACCCAACCGATTCTCTACTGACAACGAATCTCCATTGATTTATGTAACAAGTTTATGGGGAGCTGATCCCGGTATTTTCGAAACAACCTTGGAAAATTTCGATGAAGGAACAAAACTCACCGGTATTGATTTGTCTTTCCAAGCTATGGAACGAACTTCCGATGAGAATATTTATGTAGCAATCTGGTCAGATGAAGGCGGTTTTTGGGGGACTAACTACTTTGGAAAAATTGACGCTGCCGGCAATTTGACATTTATTGCAGAAGACATTGAGTTGGACGGTATCAGCATGGCATGGAACTCGATAACAGAAACCATGTATGTAATTTCGCTTTTTGGAGAGTTCGGCACTGTCGATATTACTTCCGGAGAATTCACTCTAATCGCTGATTTAGATTGGTGGTACACCATCGCCATTGATAACAACGGAATCTGCTACGCATTGGAATGGGACGGAGGATTCGGCACAATGGATTTAGCTACGGGCGCTTTTACACCTATTGCAGACCTTCCCGGAGCCGTTTTCGATTTTCAAGGTATGAAATTCAATCGCGAAACCAACGAACTTTATTGGCAAGCTGTTTTTGACGAAGGCCCTGAAACCGATTTTTATAACATTGATCCAATAACCGGAAATCTCACCTTGTTAGGACAAGTTGCAGAACGTTTCTTTGATTTCGTTATTATGGACCCGGATGATGATGGAGGAACTTCAATAACCGAGTGGATGGATTTGAACAACCCACTGAAAGCATGGGTTCAAGACCACAAATTGCACGTTGGCGGCTTAACCATTGGCGAACGTTGGACTATTTACAACATTAAAGGCCAATTGGTTTATCAAAGCATTGCCAATAACGATGTGATGAGCGTGAATCTTGACATTCGTGGAACGTACATCATTCAATCCGGTAAAAGAGTTGTAAAAGTAGTGTTTTAATTATGAAACAAGTTGTTGCAGGTATCGACATTGGCGGTACGAATACGGTATTTGGATTAACTGATCGCGACGGTAACATTCACGCAACAGGCAGTTTAAAAACCGGCGATTATAGCGATGGTGAGTTTTTTATTCAAGATCTTGCGAATGCTATTTCCAAAACTTTAGCAAACGATTTTAAATTGGTTGGAATCGGAATAGGGTGTCCGAATGGAAATCACTATGAAGGAACGATGGAAAACGCTCCAAATCTAAATATGAAAGGCATTGTTCCATTCGTGAAACGGTTTGAAGAAATTTTCTCCGTTCCGACTGTTTTGACGAATGACGCTAATGCCGCAGCTATCGGTGAAATGGTTTTTGGAGGCGCAAAAGGCTTGAAAGATTTCATCATGGTTACGCTCGGAACAGGCGTTGGAAGCGGGTTTGTGGCCAACGGACAACTCATTTACGGGCACGATAGTTTTGCAGGCGAAATCGGACATATGACAATTTTTCCCGATGGACGCCCCTGCGGTTGTAAGCGAAAAGGCTGTTTGGAAACCTACACGTCTGCTTCGGGAATTGCAAAAACGTTTATCGAATTGACTGAAAAACACAATGGTAAAAAACTCGAAAACATCACCAGTTACGATGTGCTTCTCGAAGCCGAAAACGGAAATCCGATGGCTATCGAAACGTTCGATTATACCGCAAAAATACTGGGCTTAGCCTTGTCAAATGCAGTTTGCATTACAAGTCCGTCGCATATCTTTTTATTCGGAGGCCCCATCAAAGCCGGACATTTTTTGCTTGATCCGCTTCAAAAGTACATGGAAGAGGATATGCTGTTTGTGTTCAAAAACAAAGTCAAATTGCAAATTTCCGAATTGATGGATAAGAATGCAGCGATTTTAGGCTCGGCGGCATTGAGTTGGTCAAGTCATTCTTTTTCTGTATCTTTGCAAAAAAGTTAGTTATGAAATAAAAAAACACAAACCACAAAAATTAAAATTATGAAATTAAAAAAACATTTTTTATTAGTATTTTTCATTTGGTGCATCAGCGTTTGCTCGATTTATGCACAAATCGAAGTTCTTTCTAACGGCACTGTTCATGCTGGAAACACCTCAACAGCGTTATTCGATCCTACAAATACACGTTTTGAGGTAAACGTGCCTAAGGCGGTTATAAAAAATGGCAGTCGTGGTTTTCAGTTTTTTCAATCAACAGATGTTGTTCCTGAAATTTCATTTGCACGCGTAGTTATGTCGTTAACCGGACTTTCTAACCAAGGAGCAAGTATAGGCCGTCCGGATAATCAAATGAACCGGATTTATTCTGTAGAATACTATTTAAATGGAGCTAACCTTGGAACGTTAGTAGGTTCGGATGCCAACTTAAAAACAAACATTCGCGAACTTCCTTCGATGGCAGAACGGATATCAAAACTGCGCCCTGTAATGTATGATTTTGTGAGAAATGGTAGTGGCGAAGATGTTTCAAAAGATCCGACCTACCAAAACAGGGTGGGTTTTATTGCCCAGGAAGTGAGAGAGATTTTCCCTGATTTGGTTGCTACAACTATATTAGGCGAAGATAAAGATGTTGAAGAGTTGCTTAGCTTGGATTATGCAGGACTAATTCCTTATCTGACAAAAACAATTCAAGAGCTAAACGAAAAGGTAGAAAAATTGCTTCAACAAATAAATTTTGCTTCAATTTTCGATATTGATGCATCAAGCCACGCGTCCCAACAAACACAGCAAGTTGCGAACCATAAAGAAACCAACATTTTGTATCAAAATACGCCAAATCTGTTTAACAGCGCAACAACAATAACCTACCAACTTGCCGAAAATGCAACTAATGCTAAGATTTGCATTTACAACCTAACCGGCAAGCAGTTACAGTGCTACAATCTGCCAACCATCAAAGGCAAAAACGCCATCGAAGTACGCGCCTTATCGTTGCAGTCGGGTATGTATTTGTATTCGCTTATCGTGGATGGTATGTTGATTGATACTAAACGAATGATTTTAACAGACTAAAATAGGAGGTAAATTATGAAAACAAACATTTTCAAACTCGCTGCAATTTTGCTGATTTTGGCAGGAGGGATTATTTCCTGCAAAGATAAAGAAAAAGAAAAACCCTTTACATTAAAAGGCACCAAATGGTACTTAATAGGTATCGTTGATGTTGAAACCGGCGATATGACAGAACTTGAAAGGGAAGGTTATGGATTATTAAATCCTGATGAATTTTACACAATCGTGTTTGATGCGCCGCAACCCCTACGGGCTTGCGGCGCATCGGCCGCCGGTATGTGTAGTTGGGGGGAGCCTGCTGCAGATAATTTTTTTTGGGGGAGAATGGCTACTAATCAAATAGGGGGTGATTATGAAATTGATTATAAGATAGGTGCCTTTCGCTTTACTAAATTCGATATTACTGAAGCAGGTTGTATGAGGTGGTGCAAAGACGAAGATTTATATGCTCAAAACTTACGGCAAGTTCAATCTTTTGTAATCAAGGATACACACCCAAGAATATTGCATCTATACACTAATGATGGCAAAAATTATTTGAAATATAAAAAAATAGGAGGGTAAAATGAGGATTAGCAAATTTATACTCAACATAGTTTTGGGCTTATGTCTATTTTATTCCCAAGCAAACGCCCAAATTAGTACTCGGGAAGTTCCTCCCGGATTTAAATATGATTTTGGTAAAGAACAAATGCCCGTAATGATTATGCCTGCTATTGATATCCTTAAACTGCAAGCAGAAGATAAGGAAGACGAACAACTTGGGATTCCTCCACGATTTGGGTTTAGGCATTCTGTAAATATAAACTTATTGGATGCAGGATATTGGCATACGTTAGAAAATGGCGATAAACTTTGTCAATTGACCATTGTTTGCCCCGATGCTCTATCCATTAATTTACTTTATGATAAATTTTGGCTGCCGGAAGGCGCAAAGTTTTTCATTTATAGCCAAAGCAAGAGACATCATATAGGCGCATTTACGGATTTTAACAACAAAGGTACAAAAGATGCAGCTACAGGTTTTGCAACAGGCTTGGTTTATGGCAACACAGTTGTATTGGAATATTATCAACCCAAAGATTGCACCGAAAAAGCCATTATTTCCATATCGGGAATTGTTCACGGTTATAGATATATTTTGCCGAAATATGGATACGGAACTGTTCCGGGAAACGACTCAATTTTTAATATTGGATTTAATCAATCCTGCAAATATCAGGTTAATATAAATTGTTCTGAAGGAAATAACTGGCAAAACGAAAAACGTGCTGTAGCGTTAATACTTGTAAATGGGGTTAGAAATTGCACAGGTGCGTTAATTAATAATACACACACAAAATTCCATCCGTATTTTTTAACTGCACATCATTGTTTATGGGGTAGTGAAGATGCAATACATAATCCGAATTTAGATCATTGGATGTTTTATTGGAATTACGAACTTCCTCCTAATCCTAATGATTGTAATGACACTAATTCTACTCCGATAGAACCGTTGGCATTTTCTACTTCAGGAGCGAAAGTATTAGCAAATAATAATGAAATAATAAGTGATTTTGCATTATTAGAATTGACACAAGATCCGATGTATTTTACTAATCATACACCTTCTTATTTTCCTTACTATTTAGGTTGGGATAGAACTGGAGATCCGGGAACAGGTGGAGTTGGTATTCATCATCCAAATGGAGACGTAAAGAAAATAGCAACGCATAATCAAACTCCTCAAAGTTATTCTACTAGTGGTAGTGGTCCTAATTATTGGATGCTTTATTGGATGCAAACACAAAATGGACATTCAATAACAGAAAAAGGTTCGTCAGGTTCACCTTTAATTAATAGTAGCCGGCATATTATAGGACAATTACGGGGAAGTGATGGTGGGAACTGCTCTAATCCTGCAGATAAGTATTCTTATTATGGTAAATTCAGTGTATCTTGGACGGGTAGTAGTAATCCAAACACCCCTCATTGGGATTACCGAAGACGTCTCAATTATTGGCTTGATCCTAACAATACTGCTTATATTTTAGATGGTCTTGATGCTTGCGAAACTACCAATTTCACCTCTCCCACAGTCAATACCAATGATATCGTTACAGGCTGCAATATCAACGCCCAAAACGTAACAGTTCAAAGCGGTGCTACATTAACTCTTAAAGCCACCAATAACATAAATCTTCAAAGTGTGATTATTAAACCCGGTTCCAAATTAATCCTCCAAGCCAACGAAAAAATAGTATTTGGTCCGGGCTTTAAAGTTGAATTAGGCGGAAAAATGGAAATAATAAAATAAAAACTTTTTTTATTCAACTATTTTTTGTATTTTTGCAACGTAATTAACTAAAAAAAAATTATCATGGCTTACAAAATCACTGAAGATTGCGCTGCTTGTGGCAGTTGCGTTGACGAATGTCCGGTTAGCGCTATTTCTGCCGGCGACATTTACAAGATTGATGCCGGCACTTGCACCGATTGTGGCGCTTGTGTAGACAGCTGTCCGGTTGAAGCAATCATTCCTGCATAAGGTTTAGCAGAAAAAAGGAAAAAGCCCGCAATGCGGGCTTTTCTTTTAAATAGCAAACAGATTCCGAGCGAAGCGAGGAATCTGTCGGCTCCAATCTTGACTCTTTTCTAAAATCCTGACGATTTAAACTGCTCTAAAAACCGCAAATCGTTTTCCGAAAACAATCGCAAATCTTTTACCGTAAATTTTAAATTGGTAATTCGTTCAATACCTAATCCGAAAGCAAATCCGGAATATACAGCGCTATCAATCCCACAATTTTTCAACACATTCGGGTCGATCATACCACAGCCTAAAATCTCAACCCAGCCAGAATGTTTGCAAAACGTACAGCCTTTTCCTCCACACAAATTACACGAAATATCCATTTCTGCTGAGGGTTCGGTAAACGGGAAATACGACGGACGCAAGCGAATTTTGGTTTCCTCGCCAAATAGTTCTTTGGCAAAATACAACAACGTTTCTCTCAAATCGGCAAACGAAACATTTTTGTCAATGTACAACCCCTCCACTTGGTGAAAAAAGCAGTGAGCGCGCGCGGAAATGGCTTCGTTGCGATACACACGTCCGGGGAAAACCGCACGAATAGGCGGTTTTTGCGTTTCCATCACACGTACTTGCACAGATGAGGTATGCGTGCGTAAGGCGATGTCATTTTCGCCGTTTTTTTCTACAAAAAAGGTATCTTGCATATCGCGAGCAGGGTGCTCGGGCGGAAAATTCAGTGCTGTAAAATTATGCCAATCGTCCTCGATTTCGGGACCTTCCGAAACCACATAACCCATTCGCGAAAAAACCTCAAGAATTTCTTTTCGAACTAAAGTAATCGGATGTCGAGAGCCTAATACAAAATCATTCACAGGTCTTGTCAAATCTGTATTTTCAGAATTGTCCTCTGTGATTTCGAGCGCATTTTTTATTTCGTCTATTTTGTCTTGAATGGCAGTTTTCAAGATATTCAACTTCTGCCCGATTTCTCGCTTTTCTTCATTGGCAACAGTTTTGAAGGCTTCGAACAAATCATTAAGTTCGCCTTTTTTACCGAGCATTTTCACACGAAACTGTTCCAATTCGTCCATTGTGGAAGCTTGGAAGCGTTGCGATTCGTCTAACAGTTGATCTATTTTTTGTTTCATTTTAATCTAAATTGAAAATGCTCTCGCTCGAAAAATAAGTTCACTTATTTTTCGAGCTTAATCACATTTTTCTGAAATTAGTTGATAATTTTCATTGATTTTATTCGGATATCTTGCAGCGGGCGATCACGTTGATCGGTCTGCACAAGACTGATTTTTTCGACAATATCCAACCCCGAAATCACGTGTCCGAAAACCGTATAACCGCCGTCCAAATGCGGTGTTCCACCAACGGTGGTATACGCTGAAAGTTGTTCAGGTGTGTATTTTACAGCACGATTAGCATTGAAACGTTCCATTTGCGCTTCAGAAAAAACTTGTCCCTGCACAATATAAAATTGGCATCCCGACGAGCGTTTTTCAGGATTAACTTGGTCGCCCTGACGTGCTGCTGCCAAAGCGCCTCGCGTATGCACAAATTCCGGTAGAATTTCGGCTTGTAGTGTGTATCCAACATCACCCATGCCAAGCATTTCGCCTTGTTTCGCATCACGCGAATTAGGGTCTCCGCCTTGAATCATAAATGAGCGAATGCAGCGGTGGAATAAAGTGCCATCGTAAAATTTTTCTGTTACTAATTTAATAAAATTGTCCCGATGAATAGGCGTTTCGTTGTAAAGTTCAATCACGATATCACCTTCTGTGGTAACGATTTTGATCTGAGCACGTTTGCCTTCTTTAAACAACATTTCAAGGTCTGTAGCATTTAAGGTACATGATGCCAAAAGCATGGTGGTTGCGAAAAATAAAGTTTTTTTCATATTGGTATTGTTTTTTGTTTTTTACTTGCAGAGGCGCACGGCCGTGCGTCTCTACATCATTATTTCGATATCCATTGTTCGGGATTTAGTTTTTGCAGGTCTCGCCAAATCTGAAAATTCAGAACGGTTTTATCATCGTGAGTATTAACAAGGCCAATGGACTGTTTGGTAGCTAACTTTTGTCCGGATTTCACGCTCACGGATTTCAAATTGGAATACACCGTTCGATAATTTCCGTGAACAACAATCACTACTTTTGCATTGTTCGGCGCTGTGAATATGCCGGTTACAACACCTTCAAACACAACACGCACAGCTTCGTCTCTTCCGGTGGAAATATCAATACCATGATTTTCAATTTTCACACCTTTGATCACGGGATGATCGTGTGTGCCAAAACGCCCTGTAATAGCACCACGTTCGGTAGGCCAAGGCAATTTACCGCGATTGCTTACAAAATTATCGGCTAACTTTTTCTCTTCCGGTGTGAGTTGTGTAACATCGGGTCTTGTTGGTGTTGCAGGAGTAGTCGTTCCCCTTCTTGCAGCTTCTTCGGCTGCTCTTTTTCTTGCCGCAGCCTGCTGTGCAGCGACTTCTTGTGCAATGATTTTTTGGATTTGATCATTAAGCCTTTTGGCTTCTGCTTGACTTTTTCGGATTTCGTCGCGCAGTTGTCGTTCTCTTTTTTGCAAATCCGCAATCGTTCGGTTTCTCTTGTTTTTTTCG